>JACCDX010525426.1_pt1 | contig 12968 bp, 9 predicted proteins | sample 7449681 | NCBI WGS metagenome assembly JACCDX01 (sample SAMN15323450, study PRJNA562643) | freshwater metagenome | isolation source: river surface water | place: USA:Blue River Watershed | collected 2017-08-18
AGGACTGCAGTCATATGTGAGTGAAGGTGAAGCCCACCAGTAGTGGCTGGAAATGCAAAAGCTGCACCAACACATTTATCACCGATAAATGCTCCAGATAAATATGAACCACTATGAACCATTGCTTGCAGTAAATTTGGCGTGATCTCAGTGCCGGCCTCCATGGCCCAGGTTTCATCAAAGATTTCTCTCGCAAGATTGAGATCTAAATGGGTAACGAGCTTTTTTAATAAAATTTTCATTTTATGATTATCTTCACTAAATTACATTACTATTTGAGCCTAGTCTTGGGATTTCGTTAATTCTTTCAACTACATCTACGAAGTTCATATCTATTGCATCCAGATACCATCGAATGTTTTCATAACGCGGCAAATTTTCTTTGTTAACTAATTCCAACGCTTGATCTCTCGTTATGCCACCCTCTCTAATTTGGTTACTTCTAAAAGTATCATGTTCAGTAAACCCTGCAACACGGTGATAAATATAATTGTAAAACGCTGCAGTACCATCACCAATTCGCCAAGTTGAAGAAGTATCTGGCGATCGTTCCCATGAATAATTATCGAGAACCTGATCAACTTTTTTTTCGTCCCACTTGAAGTAATCGAAAAGATGAAAATAGTCCTGATTTTTTTCTCTACTTCTATGAAATTCTCCAGATAAGGTATCAAACAAAGATGTATTGAAATATCGAGGGCTTTTTAGCATTTGATTGAACCTCAAACTTTGATATCTAAGTTGTTTTGTTAGCCCAGATTGATAAACTCTCTTCTCCTCGAAATCAGGAGGGACTCCTAAAAATCCAGATTTAAAGAAAGTTACCTCTAAGGGATTTATGCTCCAAATGTTTAGGTTTATACCGGTTTGTTTCTTAACTGTTTCTACATGTTTGAAAAAATGTTTATCTCCCGCCGTTAAAATACTTATCATTCCTAAATTGGGATTTTTTAGCCAAGCATTCAAATTCTTTTTAATATTTCTGCGCTTCCACCCAATATCAGCCGCAATAACAATATTTTCGATACCCAGAGATGAACACATGCGACTTATGTTCCGCCTACCAATATCAGTGACCATGCCCCAATCGTATGTAAACGTGATTGGTTTTAAGCCCAGTTCATTTACTGCCAGGTGCAAACCGTAGGTACTATCTCGCCCTCCCGAAAATGGAAAAATACATTGAATTTCGTTCCCACGACGATATTTTCTCAAAATTTCTATTAAGTCTGTACTGGTTTTTGAGTTATTCCTTAATATATAATTTTTACAGTAGTTGCACACTCCTGAGTCGTCAAAATCAATAAATGGCATAGTTTCTGGCAAAATGCATTTACTGCACCGAAATAAATCTAACTTGGAGTAATTCAATAGCTTTGATTCGCCAGTGTCGTGAATAATTCTGGGAATTAAATTCACCCTACTTTGAATGTTTGATGTGTTTTTAATTTCGCTAGATTTTTTAGGAATATCGAAAACTATTCCGGAGGTGACTTTTTTAATTTTTGAACAATTTATTTTATTTAGCGGAAAACGTTCAGATGAAAAGTAATGTGAAGAGTCTTTCTCTCCAACGTATAGACTTCCTGTATTAGAAAAAAGTAAAGCTTTTCCAAGTTTTGGGAAAGCTAAAACTGCAGAAATACTTCCCTCACAGGAATTCAATATATTTTCAGAAACTAATTCGATAGGAATTCCTTGTGCGAGAAAGTAGGAAGCTAGGTTAGGGAGGACTTCGCTATCTATCTCAAGAGATGGTGATTTATTCAGAAAACTCCAAATCTGCTTAGTATTTAAAATGATGCCATTATGAATGGCAACTATTTCATCGCTCTCAATTGGCTGGTTATCAAAAAAACCATTGGTGATTAAACGACTATGCCCCGCAATAAATTGAATATTTCGCATTGAATCATTTTTCAAGGTTTGCATCAAAGGAAAGTCGGATCTGATTATCTTATATTTTCCGTCCTGAGCGTAGATCGACCCGGAAGAATCACGGCCTCTTTGCTGAGCGCATCTAGCAAGGGTTTTCAAAGCTCTGTCATCTAAAGTAGATTCACTAAACCCGCCGAAAATCCCACACATAATTACCCACCTTGATTGGACTCTTATATTATCAGGTCGTGAACAAAATACTTTACATTACTCATACCAATCCAAATAATGACTCAAGAGTTTTAAAAGTCCTGGAAGCTGGTTTAGATGGTGGAAATGTTTGTCTTTCAGTTGGAATTCAACGGGGCCAGAAAATTCAAGATTCTGAACACTCATATTCAGTAGCCTCTTATTCAAAAGTTTTTTTTAACTCTTGCCTAAAAAAGAAGTTCAGATTTAAATTGATGAATCTTATGTTGAACGTAATTATATGGTCAGAAATTTTTGTAAAAATTGTAATTCGAGGTTGGAAATTTAAGCCTCAAATTATCCATTGCCATGACTGGTTTATGCTTCCAGCAGCTACAATATTAAAAATAATTTGCAGAACCAAGTTGATTTACGATGCACATGAACTGGAATCTGAGTGCCAAGGAATGCCGAGATCACTTAAGTTTCTTGCTAGGACAATAGAATTATGTGTTTGGTCAAAAATAGATGTATTCATTACTGTTAGTCAATCAATAGAATCATGGTATCTTGATAAATATGGTAAAAAAAGATCACTAGTTATATATAACTCTCCAAAGTATATTTCAGAAAGTCTAGAAGGTAGTTCTAGCAATATTCAGAATCTTAGAACTATATTTTCGATTCCAGCGTATTCGAAAGTCTACTTGTATTCCGGAAGGCTAACCTCAGGGCGTGGAATTGACATAATTCTGCAGTCATTTTTGCGCGCCAGAACAACTTCCGTAATAGTTTTTATGGGCGAGGGTCCCCGTGAAGGCGAAATTGTACAGCTGAGTGCCGAACATAAAAATATTTTTTACAACCCAAGTGTTGAACACAATCGAGTAGTGGAAATTGCACAGTCTGCAGATTATGGTTTATGCCTAATTGAAAATGCATCACTTAGTGATTATTACTGTTTACCAAATAAACTTTTTGAATATGCATTTGCAAACTTGGAAATAATCGGGTCTAATTTGCCAGAAATTACAAAACTTATTACTAATTACTCATTAGGTGAATGCATTGATAACGATATTGTAAGCTTGACTCGTTTAATTGAATTGAACGATTCTAAACAAACTAGTTTAAAAAAATCTTTAAACAAAAATTTCTTAGAGTTTGCTTGGGACGAACAAAGTAAAAAATTAATTACTTTATATGCCAATATGTGTGAGAATTAATCAGATTTAAGCGCCTATATTGATTTAGTACCTGAATTGAAGTTATGATTTCATCGTAAAAATATATTATTTTTGTATTAAATTGATCTAAGATTTCAAATTGTATGAATTATTCAATACAATGATATAAATTTATGAAATTTCAAAGTTGAATAGTGATTATTTCACAATTAAAGTACAGTTGAAACAAAAGTTAGATTTGTTTTAAAGAAATTACTTGAGCTAAGTAATACTTGTAGGATCAAAAAGATTTCAATTATTTTTAGTATTGACTATGATTCAATACGATTACAATTTAAAATCTAATTGGCTTAATAAGCTCTGAGATATACAAGTTTCTATTGAAATACCTGATGGTTCATCATGGATAATCTTCAAAACGAGGACCGAATTGGCTCAGTATCAGAAGAATCAGTTTTTGGGCTTACACAGTCTGATAATGACTATTTACTTTCGTTCTTGGCCCAGACTTTTCTCTTTGAGTGACAACTTTGTGTTTGAAATTGAATTAGACTGTTAACCTTGATAAGTCGTTCATTTAGGTGGTTCACATGGCAAGAGTTGTTTGGATTACTGGTCTACCCGGAAGTGGTAAAACTACTTTAGCAAAATTGCTGCGAAACGAGTTAAAAAATATTGGCGAGTTGTGCGTTTTGATTGACGGAGATGAAATCCGTAGTATTTTAGGAAACGAACTGGGGTATGATAGGCGTACACGTGAATCCCTAGCTAACATTTACCAAAATTTTATTGAATTTTTTATTCATCAAGACATCTCGGTGATTGTGAGTACGGTTTCTCTTTTCCATGGAATCCATAAATCAAATCGTGAAAAATTTCAAAACTATTTTGAAATTTTCTTAGATGTGGAGCACAATATTCGTGCATCAAGTGGAAGATCTTGGCTTTACAGCTCAACACAAGAAATTCCGGGACTAGACCAAGAGATAGAGTTGCCAATCAACCCAGATCTAGTTCTTACTTTAGATTCACTTGGATATAGAGAGCATTGGGTGAAAATAGTTTTAGAGAAACTCAAGGTATAAATTATGTCTCTATCAAAAGCTGAGCAGCTTTATTACCTGCGTAATAATGGTTTTGAAAAACACGTTCTTCCACTTAAAATTTTTACTAGAGCTGAAATTGAAAGAGATCAAAATATCTTATCCATTGTAGATTCTATTCGCATTGATATGCCAACAGACTTATTCATCGTCCGAAGCAGCGCTCCCGATGAAGATAGCAAGGTGTCTAATGCTGGAAAATATAAATCAATTCTGAATGTTCGCCTTAACAATATTGTATCGGCCATGCAGGATGTTCTTGGTAGTTACGAAAGTACCTCCTCCAGTGATCAAGTTTTTGTTCAACCAATGCTTACTGGTGTATTAAGTTCAGGAGTTTTATTCACAAAAGATCCAAACACTGGTTCAAATTATTTTGTAATTAACGTTTTTCATGGGCCGGATACAACCGCAATTACATCTGGGTCTAGTGAGGGAGTGCTTCATGTTGTTGGATGGCGTGATAAGTACATGTCTAATTATCTTTCTAAACTAGGGTATCAGTACCTCATTGAAGTCGTTAAGCAAGTTATGATTAAGGCTAATAATGATTGTCTTGATATTGAATTTGCTATAACAAAAGACTGCATCTATCTTTTACAAGTCCGTAACTTAAATATTTCATCCTGCTTAGTATCTAGTGATAGACACACAAATCTTCTAAACGAAATAAGAGAAAAAATTTTAGCAACTCAAAATCAAAATCCGTTTCTGCTAGGGAAGACAAGCTATTTTGGTATTATGCCGGACTGGAACCCAGCCGAACTCATTGGGATTAGGCCGCAACAACTCTCAAGAACACTTTTTAAAGACTTGATTACAGATTCTATTTGGACCTATGAGCGTGGAAATCTTGGGTATAGGAATGTACGAGGCGTTCCACTCTTAATTGACCTTGCTGGCCAACCATACATAGATGTAAGAGCAAGCCTAAATTCCTTGATACCTTCTGCTCTGGATAATACACTTGCATCAAAACTCTGTGATAGTTATTTGGATACCCTTAAGTTAAATCCAAATTTACACGATAAAATTGAATCAGATGTTTCAATACCAAATTACGTATTTGATCTTGAAGCAAGATTAGAAGCACAACATATTAGCTTTACATTCACTGAAAAAATAAGTATCAAGAATTCTCTTATCGAGCTAACCCGAAATATAATATCAGAGAATCCCTATGGCCTCAAAAAAATTCTTGAAAAACATGAGCCACTTACATCTAGATATTCTAAAATTATTTCATCCGATCTTGATACTGTCTCAAAAATTTACTGGCTGCTTGAAGACTGCAAACGATACGGTACCTTGCCTTTTACGGGAGTTGCTAGGTTAGCGTTCATATCATCCACTTTGGTAAACAGTCTAATAAATATTGGAGTGCTTTCTTCAAAAGAAGTTAGTGACTTTTGGATGGCTATCCCAAGTGTCACGAGTAATCTATTACAAGATTTCAATGAGATGCATATCGATTCTTTTCTTGCTATTTACGGACATCTACGTCCAGGAACTTTTGATATTAGAATTCCAACCTATGCTGAATCACCTGAGACTTACTTTGGAAATGTTAAAAATTCAGGAGACTTCTCGCGTTCGAATACCAATATTGTTAATGATGTCATTCATAAAATTGAAAATGCCAACATTTTGAAAGATCTGCAAGTTTCAGGGAAAGACCTTATAGATTTCGTAATTAGATCAATTCAAGCCCGCGAGAGGGTTAAGTTCAATTTTACAAGAAATGTTTCAGAGATTCTCAACTTAGTTGCTGAATTCGGTGAAAAAAATGGATTCACAAAAAATCAAATGGCACAAATAGATATTCAAACTTTTATAAAGGCGTATCGAGAATCATTGGATCTTAAATCAAGCTTGCTCTTGGATATTGAGCGCGGCGAGGAAATTACAAAGGAATCAAACTCAATTTGGTTGCCTCCATTAATTATAAATCCAACTGATGTTGGCTGTTTTCAAGTTCCAGTTTTAACGCCAAATTTTGTATCGCAAAAAACTGTCACGAGTCCTTCCATCTATATAAGTGCCAGCAGTATGAACTTGAACGGTAAAATAGTTTTAATCGAAAGCGCCGATCCAGGTTTCGATTGGATTTTTCTTCGCAATATAGCGGGTTTGATCACTTGTTACGGTGGAGCCAATAGCCATATGTCTGTTCGCTCAAAAGAGCTCAACATTCCCGCTGCGATAGGGGTTGGAATGACAACTTTCGACACCTTAAAAAAGGCAAATGTGATTTTTTTAGATTGCATAAACAAGCGGATAGAATCTCACTAATGAAAATAGCATTAATGACTTGCAGAGAGCAGAAATCTGAATTTGGAGATTTTTATGAAGCATTCCCCAAACCATTAGCTAATTTGCTACATCTCCACAATTATCATGTGCTAGCAATACCAAACATTTCTGAACATATTAGTGAGCTTTTAACATTTTTGCAACCTTCACTAATTGTTTTAACTGGAGGAGAAAGTATTGGCCTTAACCCAAATCGAGATACTACTGAAAACACTCTACTTGATTATGCAATTAATAATCCAAAAGTAAAAGTCTTTGGGATTTGTCGAGGATTACAAGTAATGATTACTAAATTTGGAGGGACACTAATTCCGACTGATGATCATGTAGGAGTATTGCATAAAGTAAGTGGGAGTGGATATGATGGAGAAGTTAATTCATTTCATAAATTTCAGATAGATTTTCTAACAAATGATTTTTCTATACTTGCAACTTCAGAAGATGGCAGTGTTGAAGCTGTAAAGCACAGAACTCTCCCATGGGTAGGCTGGATGTGGCACCCTGAAAGAATGCCCATGGCACCTTGGATGATGTCAGCATTTCAGGATGCTATAAAATGAAAGTAATAATATTGGCAGCTGGCCGAGGATCAAGACTTGGAGAATTAACCGAAGATTCGCCAAAATGTTTCACGCATTACCGAGGTAAACCCTTAATAGCCTGGATTCTTGAGAGTGTGAAGCAGTATTTTGAACAAAAAGACATTCATATTGTGGTTGGTTATAAATCAAAACAATTTGAAACTCTTGGAATTAATCTTATTTATAATTACGAGTGGGAGCAAAGTAATATAATGGGATCGCTTGCTGCTGCAGATGAAATTGTCTCTAAAACTAATTGTCTCGTTATATACTCGGACATTTATTTTGAGGAGAGTGCGATAAAACTTATAAAAGAATCACCTGCACCTGCAGTATTGAGCGTGGCAAATTGGCGTCAAATTTGGTCTAATCGTTTCAAAAATCCACTGGCTGATCTAGAAAACTTTGAATTCAACGTTCTGTCATCGGAACTAACTCGAATAGGCCAACAAGCAAAATCTATTGAATCAGTTAAAGGCCAATTCTCAGGAATTTTCACAACAACTCCTGCCTTATGGCAAATGTTCAAATCAGGAAACCATAACCTAAGATTTATTGATACGACTTCAGCATTGCAAGAAGCTATTCTAGGAGGGGCAAAAATTTCTGTTATCAACTACGCTGGGCATTGGGCTGAGATTGATACTCTCAACGATCTTAAGCTCCAATAAATTTTAAATTGCCTGAGTCATCCAGCAAACAGTTTGGTAGGGTACATTAATTGTACTGAAATTGTTGGCTAGACTCATATCGCTACGAAGGTATTTTTCTATTTTAAAAATGATTTCTTCAAACTTTTCTCCTGCCTGTCTTTGGAGAGTTGCATGAGATCGCCAAGCAATTAAGCAATCATCTATTGATTGTTCGTGAACCACGCTCGATTGCATGTAAATTGGTATTTTAAAAAGACCACTTTCAGCAATAATTTTTTTCTGATCTTCACGCCTTGATCCATATTCGTATTCTGGTATATGGTTTCGGATGATTTGTTCAATCCTAGACTGAATAGGGTCATTAAGATCGCGATGATTCCACAAACAAGCAAACCAACCCTGATTCTCTAAAATTCTATGCGACTCTTTAAGTGCTAAACTCTGGTTGCAAACATTAAATGAACTCCCAAAAGTAACAAGTCGTAATGATTTTGATTTCAGTTTCGTATTTTCCCCAGTTCCTTCTACCCAAATACGTTTAGATTTTGTTTCCTGCATTCCTAGCCTACGCATTTCATCATTTGGCTCGACAGCAACAACTTCTAACCCGGCACGTAAGTGGTGTTTAGTAAGGTGGCCAACCCCTGCTCCAATATCAGCTGTCTTATCTCCATGGTTTACTTTACTAATTGAGAATATTGCATCAATTATTTCGGCAGAATATTGAGGCCGTGATAAGTATGACGCCGCAAGATTCGTGTAATCCCATTCAGTCTTCACAGTTAACCACCCAACAACCGATTTCAGATTCTACTGAATTAATCATCCAGTCCCTCCAAAGTATACAGCGCTTGCTTCCATTTTCTAATATTCCTTCTTGCCACGCGATAGTCATTTGCACCACCGCTTCTAACAATATGCCTAACATGTCTCACAAAATCAAGAAATAGATCAACATATACTGGCAATCGTATTCCAGAATATAGATTCCGTTTAGTTTTGTCACACTTTTTACAAGTTTTTGTGTTGAAATAAGCAGGGATTACTTTTATTGTTCGAGTGACATACATTGAGAATATTATTAAATCAGCAAACAAAAAAATGATTTCTCTTATTAGCCTCGTAGGAACTGAGTTTTTTGAATTGAGCATAAATTGCACTGCAGTTGTCTCATGCTCTGTGAGCGAGTTTGTCATTAAATATTTTGCATGATTAATCCCGACAACATTTTTATCCTTGTTGCCTCCTCTCCAAGGAATTCCCCGTAGATTTGGTTGCATTGGAAAATTCGTGGGTGGAATCTGTATGAAATTCAGTAATTTTTTCCAAGTGCTTTCTGGTTCTAGGTGCCATTTCAGCAGATCTATATGCAAAGTTTCAATATAGCTGGATAACTTTATAGATGCAGATCGGGCGATATCTTCTATAATTATCCAATATAGAATGCTCACCCACCTTGGCACATCGGTTAATGGATACGTTCGTTGTCTTGATGAAATAGTTTGAATCCAATCACGTACGCATGAAATTAACACAACACTTTTTTCATTAGCGATCATTCTACAAAATGATTCGAATTCAATTGGATCATAAAAAAGATTATGACTATGAATTAAATTAACACTATCATCTGATTCAGTGCGCCTACATACACAAATAGTATGATCATTTAAATTATTTGAAATATAATTACTTTCTTCAAAATCTAATGCCCATAAGCTGGTATCTATACTTAGTTGAGTTTCGCATATATTTTCGACGTTAAAAATATCTTTTTCCCTCGCATCTTTCGTTATCTTAGTGAGCGAGACGCAACACTCAGTAGTTCGAATTTTTGGATGGTTTGCAAGCAATACGTGATTAAGCAAGGATCCACCCCTCCCGACCGGCGCCAAAAAAACCAACTTCAATTGCTCTCCTCAATTCATCAAGATAATCATTTCTGTACTTCTTAGAGGTTAAAGTGTAGTTGTCCTTCAAGGATAAGTATTGCATAACTATTTTAAGCCTTATACAGAATTTAATAAAAGTTGGCGGCATCAAAGTTCTTGCGTTCTTGAGCAATTGCTACTTAATAACCGTCATAAGCATCAGAATCTGTTAGTGCTTCAACGGCAACAAATAACTGGGAAGCCCGTTGATAATCCTCATCCATAAACGACAAACAGCCCTGGACTACTAGGAAATTAAAAGTAGTTTTATATTCCGATTCACTTTTAGTTTCCTGTGGGGCGGGTAGGGCTCGAACCTACGACGACCGGATTATGAGCCACCATAATTATGTCTCTAGGCGTGTTCTGTAGTAACCATTAGGACATCTTTACGCTCAATTTTCCCTACTCGCATCTCCTTACTGATACAAAAAATCATCTGCTCGAAAAATCACTCTATTGAAGTTATAGTTGCCTAATGAAAATAGTTTCAAAGGTAATTTCCCTCGTTTTAGTTTTGAATTTTATTTATTTTATCAACCCAGCCTCAGCTGTAAATTCAGGACTAGATAGCCAACCAGCAAATTTTGAATCATTTAAGGCAAAGATTAATGAGTCACTGATCGGCTACCGATGCGGAGGCATTGATTCGATAGGTTTTAGTGGGAATTGGTCAATTACAGATGAAGAAAAAAATAATGGCATTAATTCAAAAATATTTACTCCGGGTGGCTCTTTAGCATCTTGTGGGCGGTATTATCCTTCGACATTTGATATGGAGTATAAAGGAAAAACTTATCAGGGTACAGTTTGGAATTCCGGAGAGGCATTACCCGATTTTGGAATCTTTAGAACTTCAGCAATAATTCCAAGTTTGCCACTTTGGGGAACAGAAGCTCCCTCAGAGGGTTCCTGGGTCGCTGTTGTTAACTATTTATCTGGTTTCGGTTTTAGTTGGAAGGAGTCAAAGGTTCTTGCATACAACCCTGAAACATTAATTTTTGCTATAAAACCGACAGTGCCACTATTAGAAAAGAATGCATTGGTCTTTAACAATAAGGGAGATTTTCTTGGAGTAGTCTCAAAATTCGCCGTTAAAGCCATAGAAGGTGCTGTTCTTGTTCACGGCACACCTTTACAGTGCCCCATAAACGCATCACTAAATATTCCTTCTGTAACTAATTGTAGAGAGGGAGTTTATGCACAAAATATTTGGAAAAATTCAGCGATAGCTCCGGCAGGTACATCAAATTCAAAGCAGGTGTGCGTATTAGCATCTGGTGCAAGTGGATTTACGGCTGAGGAATGCAGCGACTCAACCACTTGGACTTTTGGGTTTTGCGACAGTATGCCAATTGCAGATTTACAAATTTTACGAGGTAAAAAATGGGTAAAAGTTAAGACTAGTAAAGGCGAAATAAATAAAGAGAAGTGCCCAGACAGTGAGAAATCGAGTAACTATTTAAATTATAGGTTTACCGGAAATCCGCAAAGCAAATACCGCATAAAGACTTATGGCGATAAGAGATACGCTACTGGTTATATAAATCTTAAAATCACCGTAAAAGATAGCAATTGAAACCCGCTACGCTTAGTGGGGCGGGTGTGGGCGTTTCGGAACTGCAACCCGTAAGAAATGATAGAGAAATAATCAAAAGTAAGGAAGTTATTTTTAGCTTTACCTCACCACTATACAACTAAATTACTAACCCACCCTTGGTTAATTTCTTTCCACTTATGTATGTACTCCCATCTAAAAATATCTCCTAAAGTAAATTGATTGCTAGATCAGTGAGTTGCTACTGATAGGGAATCAGAGCGTCGGTAACTTTTCTTTCAAACCGTTTGGTGCGCCCGCAGGGATTCGAACCCCGAACCTTCTGATCCGTAGTCAGATGCTCTATCCGTTGAGCTACGGGCGCAAAGTTGTTAAGCGATGGGAAGTCTAGCGATTTATCAAGACCTTCCCAAACTTATTAGCCGCTTCCAATCCACCTCTTTTACACGAGGTTTTCCAGCAATTTCACCTGAAATAACTTCAGAGGCGTTAATTTTTTCCCATCCAAGTTGATCAATAACCTCATGCCCAGATTTAAGTAGGGCTGTTATGCCTTCGCTTTCTTTTGGATCTTTTAGATTTTCGATAATCAAATCCACAACATCATTTGAATCACTTTTATTAGTACCAATTACTCCAGTTGGACCTCGCTTTGCCCAGCCAGTTGTATAAACATTGTGCTCAACATGGCCAGCTATGTTTTCAATTCTGCCATTTACAATATTTATTCCTTGATACTCGACTGCGTCATATCCAATTGCAGTTATGACCAAGCCAGCATTTATTGAGAATTTCTCATCAGTTGCAACCACTTTGCCATTTTCAACTTTGTTAACCGCAAAAACAACCTCTTCAACCTTATCGTTGCCTTTGATTTCCAATGGTGCTGATAAAAATTTAATCTCCAGCTTTCTAGCAACACCTTTTTTAGCGTGTTCAGCAATCAATTTCATTGCTTCAATATTATTTTTCAAATCTTTTTCAACCTCGCCAAGTAATTCAACGCGCGCAATAGCATCAGTAATTTGTTTCTCGTCAATATAAACATCTGTGTTTTCCAGCTTTGGTAAATCGCGAAGTTCAGGAGCGGTAAAGGCTGCGTGCTCAGGCCCACGTCGGCCGCAAATGATCACAGTTCTAATGTTGCTCTGTTTTAATTTAACTAGCGCATGATCTGCTACATCTGTTGGGTCTAATTCAGTTGGATCAATAGCCAAAATTCTTGCCACATCCATTGCGACATTTCCGGCACCAATTACAACCGCTGTGTCACAAGATAAATCCACCTCGGTTTGAACGTAATCTGGATGAGAGTTATACCAAGGCACAAAATCAGCAGCTGATAAAGAGTTTCTTAGTTCTTCACCGGCGATACCAAGTTTTCGCCCACGCGCAGCTCCTGTAGCAAGAACCACTGCATCATATTGCTCACGTAAATCCTTGAGCGAAATATCTTTACCTAACTCAACATTTGCAAATAATCGAAATCGATCCTCTTTAGCTATTTTTTCAAAAACCTTCGAGACGGTTTTAATCTTTGGGTGATCTGGTGCCACGCCACTTCTGACTAATCCC
>JACCDX011901072.1_pt1 | contig 12964 bp, 8 predicted proteins | sample 7449681 | NCBI WGS metagenome assembly JACCDX01 (sample SAMN15323450, study PRJNA562643) | freshwater metagenome | isolation source: river surface water | place: USA:Blue River Watershed | collected 2017-08-18
AACACTTCTCCGGGAGCGCCAGGCGGGACTTGATTCATTTGACTATCGACCAGGATAATCTCAGTGTTGGATAGGGGATGTCCCACCGCAGGGAGTGCTGGCCATTCAGATGTCTTGGCGGGTAGAGTCAAACTCGTGATCACATGGGCTTCGGAAGGACCGTACTGATTTTGCAGTGAGCATCCAGGTAATCGGTCAAACATTTCCTTGAGAGCAGGTGTGCTGCGTAATTGCTCTCCCGCGGTCAAGACCTCCCGCAGCGACAAATCAAGTGTCGGTTTGCCTTGGGCAGATAGCGCGAGCTGTTGGAGCGCGACAAATGGTAAAAAGAGTCTATTAATCCGCTGCTCATCAAGATAATCAAGCAAGGCGGTTGAGTCGCGACGGGTGGACTCATCCAGAAGAATCAATGTTCCTCCGGCGCACCAAGTTGTGAACATTTCCTGGAAAGCGATGTCAAAGTTCAGCGAGGCGAATTGAAGCGTTCTGAGTTCGCTACGCATCGATGAGGTGTGTAGTTGCCAAGCGATTATGTTGACCAGGCAGCGATGAACCATCGCAATGCCTTTTGGAACGCCCGTCGAACCAGATGTGTAAATCAAATAGTTGATCTGGTCTTGACTCACTGGAACGCAGAGGTTGTCCTCATTCTCTGTCTGCGACTCACGCATCAAATCATTGGAGTACAGAATCTGGCAGTTTTCAGGTGTTTTAAGTCTGTTCACCAAATCAGGCTGAGTCAGAATGAGAGAGGCTTGACTATCCTTGAGCATGAACTCAAGACGCTCGGTTGGATAAGCCGGATCAAGAGGTAAAAATGCGCCGCCCGCTTTCCAAATGGAAATCAGTGCTTCAACTGTGAGGATGGATCTTTCCAGAAATAATCCGATAATCGCGCCGGATTGGACTCCCTTTTGCCGAAGAAAACGTGCCATCTTGTTAGCCGTTTCGTTCAGTTCACGATATGTTTTCTTTTCACCTTTGAATTCAATCGCGATTGCATCAGGACTCAATCGAACTTGTCTCTCGAACCAATCGTGCGAGCATCCATCAGGAATGCTCAATTCTATTCCGCGCCCATAACGATGAAGTGTTTCACGATCTTGATCAGTCAGCGGGGTATGGGCAGTCGTGTGAGGATCACTGACAAGGGCTTCAAGAGTCAGTAAGTAACGCTTGGCGACTAACCTCATCATGTCATCGTCATGGAGGTGCGGTTGATATTCGATTCGTCCAGAAATTTCGCCTCTGGCATCCTCGAATAAAAACATCGCCCATTCGTATTCGCTAATTTTTGTATCCCACCAGACAGGTGATATCTTCAGATTCGTTTGTTCAATCGGCGCGATCGCGGGCTGTAAATCAAACATTGTTTGAAATAACGGCATTCTAGAATTACGAACTTTTGCAACCTCGCTCACAATGTCGGCAAACGGTGTCGCGCGATGTTTAAGTGCGGCTTGGAAAGTTTCCCGCGATTCCTGAATGATATCCAGAAAAGTTTTTCCTGTAGGGGCACAGAATTTGATCGGGAGAGGTTGCCCAAAATAACCAATCCGCTTGTTTGCAGCGTCTCTTCCAGGATCAGGCCAGGCGATCAAAATGCTCTCTTGGGCGGAATGTGTTTTGAGTAATATGCCGTAGACTGCAAATAAAACATCAAATAACTGAATTTGATGGTCTTGCGCCAGTTTTCTGATGCGACTGGTTAAATAGAGAGGGATGTTGATGGAACAAGCGCTTTGTGTCGAATTGCCTTGCGCGAAGCGGGGGAGACTGATGCTTTGAGGCACATCATCGAGGTAGTCCTTCCAAAATTCAATATCGCTCACGATATCAATTGGCTCTGTAATACTTTCTGAACCGTCCGTCTCACATGATGAGTCGAGCAAGCGAATGATTTGATGCATTAAACTTTCAGCCGTCATATCTCCGTCAGAAATGATGTGATGCATCACTAAAAATAAAACATATTCATCTTTGTCGATTTGTCCAAGGTGCATTCTGAACAACGGCGGATTGCTTAAGTCAAATGGCCGCTGAGCGATTTCGGGTATGAGCCGGGTCCACTCGCTTTCTTTCTCCTGCCTGTTTTGACCCCAAAGAGATTCCACTTGAATACGGAAGGGCTCGATCGCGGCAACCACTTCGCAACCTGCCTGGTCATCGCTAAACTGGATAAATCTGCTGCGAAGAATCTGGCTCCGTTGAATAACTTGATTGATCGCCTTATTCCATTTTTCAGTGTCAATGAAACCAGAAATTCGGAATCCGTTGAACAGGTTGGCACTAGGACGTTGTGGTTCAAGCTGTTCAAGAAACCACATTCTTTGTTGTGGCGGTGTCAGGGCGACGACTGTTGTCATGTTCTTTAGATGAGAGAAAGAGCTGGAACAAGCGTTAAACAACTGTATGGATTTTTAGGATCGGGCGGAAGCGCCTCGACTTGCACGATTTCCCCAATGCCATGTTCCAATGCGAATTTTCTCAAGAGTCGAACTGCGACTAGATCCTCCAGAGCGAAACCTGTTGAGTCGAACACGGTCGAGCGTGATTGCTGGGCGATATATGAGGACTGGTTTTGAACAAGTTCAAAAAAGGAGGGCCCCATCACTGTGTCCGAAGGCAGTTGCTGGCATTCTCCCTCATATATTGCTTGTTCAGGAAAGTCAGGACATATGAAACTGTTTTGTAGGACATGCAAGGGCAGTTCTGTTTTGCCGGGTAGATCCGATCCAACTGCGTTAATGTGAACATTCTGTTTGAGTTTATGACCTCGAATGACCGGACCCTCGCCGGGAGCGACAGTCGTCGCCGTACAAATAATGTCTGAATGTATTTCAAGCTCTTCAAGCGAGGTCGACTCGACTTGCACTGGAATAAAGGAGGCGCGCTTGATAAAAGATGCCGCGCTTTCCGGATCTGTGTCATAGACTAAGGCGCGTTCAAGTTTAAACACTCTGGAAAGCGCATGTAATTGTGTGATGGCTTGTGCACCCCCTCCGACGAGTCCAACCGTGCGGCTATCAGGATTCGCTAAGATGCGGCTGGCAATGGCAGAGCTGGCTCCAGTTCTGACCGCAGTCAGGAATAGACCATCGGTCAGTACTTTGAGCATTCCGTTTTCCGACCCAAACAGAGCCATCGTTGACATGATGGTCGGTAATGCATGCCGTTCCGGATTAGAGGGATTGTAGGCTACGAGTTTGACTAGGATATCGCCATCCGAGTGCATGACAGGCATCCATTCGAGTACACCAACGTTTGGTTCAGGATAGACGAATCCGTTTCGAACCATGACTTGGGTCTGATTTTTATCATGATGGTTCAAAGCAAGTGTCAGTTCATGGATGAGCGCGTCCATGAATACATCGATACCAACCAAATTGATAATTTTTACTAACGATTCTTTCCCAATGAAAAGGGATGCCATGTTATTTCCATATATAAAAGTTGCTGATCGATTTTCCAGCACAACCTTTCTTTATAAAACCTGGTTTAGTACTGGTCAATTAAAATGCTGGAAATGTCAGAATTGGTCATTATCACGAGTTCAATTATTTCCATCCTCCTCCCAACGCCTTGTAGAGGCTAATGCGGTTTGAAAGTGCGTTATATCGAAGCTGTATCAATGCAAGCTGGGCGTTAAAGTAATCAATCTGCGCGATTTGAGGTTGCAGAAAATTATCAATACCAGTCCTGTAGCGCATCATGGATAATTCAAGAGTTTTTTTGGTGGTTTCCTGACGTGCGAGTGTTGCTTGGATTTCAACACCATAAGTTGCTTCTCCCGCTAGCGCGTCTGATACTTCTTTAAATGCAGTCTGGATTGATTTTTCATATTGATTAAGCGATTCTTTATTCGCGGCTTTGGCCAGATCCAAGTTGGCTAATAGGGTGCCACCGTTAAATATCGGAAGGTTCAAATTTGGTGCGAGGCTCCAGTAATACGCCCCTGATTGAAAAAGTCCGCTTAAGCTTGTGCTGTTTGTCCCGAGTAGGCCTGTAAGCGAAATGTTTGGGAAAAATGCAGCTCGGGCTGCACCGATATTCGCGTTAGCTGCCAGTAAATTCCTCTCTGCTTGACGAATATCCGGTCTGCGTGACAGCAAGTCGGAGGGCAAACCCGCTGGAATATTTCCGACAATTGATTCTCGTGTAAATGGAGCAGCGGCAGGAAGATTTTCAGGAAGAGGTTGTCCCACCAGCAAAACAAGTGCGTTTTGAGCAAGATTTTTCTGACGGACGTACAAGGCGAGGTTTGCGGCGGCTGCATCAAGTAGGCTGCGTGCTTGAGTGACTTCAATTTCTGTTGCGATACCGCCTTGAAATCTTTTTTGAACGATAGAGTAGGCATCCTGGCGTGACTTGAGCGTTTGATCGATGAGCGCCAGTGTCAACTCAGTCATTCGGACATAGAAATATGCCTGAGCAATATCGGTTATTAATGTGATTCTGACGTTACGCTCTGCTTCAACAGATGAAAGGTAAGTTTGAAAAGCGGCTTCAGACAGACTACGTAGTTGACCAAATAGATCTAATTGAAAACTAACTAGACTCGCGCCTCCTAAGTAGTTACTTGTCACTGCATCCGTCCCGGGTAGTCTCATACCGTTCGGCAGGCGAGTTGTCGTATCTGAGAGTGACAAGGCGACATTTGGAAATTGTTGACCCACTTGCGCGCCGTACTGAGATCTTGCTTGTTCTATCCGACTCATCGCAATACGCAAATCTCTGTTGGAATCGAGACCAAGTTTGATCAGTGCCCGCAATCTTTCATCACGGAAAAAATGTTCCCATCCCAAGTCTGCAGCTGTTTCCTTGGTAGAGGACACTTCCTCGGCTCGCTGATTACCAAGTTTGACTAAGTCGGTACTGGAGTCAAAATTCAGTTTAGGCAGATCAGGCCATTGTGTGTTAACAGGCAGAGCTGGTCTCTGATATTCAGGAATGAAAGAGCAGCCAGTCAGTACTATTGCGAGAAAGAGCACAAAACTAATCTGCATGCTTACAAGGCAAGAATTGTTCCTCATTCAGCCGCCTTTTGACTCTTGGTTGAGGGTGGAGGGCTCTTAATCAGTTTAGGTTCCACCTTGAAGAACTTGAGCACAACAATAAAAAAGACAGGTACGAAAAAAATAGCAAAAGGCGTGGCCGCCAACATTCCTCCCATGACGCCGAGACCAACTGCTTTTTGGCTCGCAGCACCGGCACCCGTTGCCAGAGTTAAAGGAACAACTCCCAAGATAAATGCAAAGGAAGTCATCAATATGGGACGAAATCTCTGTTTCGCAGCGTGAGTGGCTGATTCGATTAATCCCATTCCTTGGTCATAGCTTTCTTTTGCATATTCAATAATTAAGATTGCATTCTTTGAAGATAATCCGATCACTGTCACCATGCCAACAGTGAAGTAGACGTCGTTATTCAAGCCGAAAATAGTCACCAGTCCGACCGCACCAAGCATACCTAGTGGAACGATCATCATGACAGCAGTTGGAATCACCCAGCTTTCATAGAGGGCCGACAATACAAGAAATACAGTCAACATCGCCATAACCATCAAAATTGTTGATTGGTTACCAGCTAGTTTTTCCTGGTACGAGGCTCCAGCCCACTCGTAGCCAAAACCGGGCGGGAGTTTAGAGGCCAATGTCTCCATCGCATTCATCGCCTGTCCACTGGAATAGCCTGCTGCGGCCTCTCCGCTGATGCTGAGTGATGTAAAACTGTTGAATCTTGAAATCTGTGTCGGACCGTTGATCCAATTGGCAGTGACAAAACTAGAAAGTGGTACTAGTTCTCCAAACGAGTTACGCGTCTGCAGTTTCAGGATATCTTCAACATTCATCCGGAACGGCGCATCGGCTTGAATCCAGATGTTTTGCATACGACCTAAATTTGGAAATTTACCAATGTATTCACTACCAATAGCCGCAGAAATGATGGAGGCAGCATCAGCAAAATCTACACCAAGTGCCGCAGCTTTAATACGGTCAATTTTTAGACTCAGTTGTGGACCTGTGCCTAAAACAGTTAAATAAACTTGCGATAGCATTGGATTTTTCAACGTTGCTGCAACGAGTTCCTGACCCGCAGCCATCAGTGCTGTAAAGCCTTGTGATCCTCTATCCTGAAGTCGAAAGTCAAATCCGCTCGAAGTTCCCAATCCTGATATGGCCGGTGGAACAATCGCCATGACCAAAGCATCTGGTATCGAAGACATTAAATAAGCCATCGCATTGTTTGCGATGCTGCTAGCAGATTGATCTGCATTTTTCCGAACACTGAAGTCTTTGAGTGTCACAAATGCGATCGCTGAATTGAGACCTTGGCTATTGAAACTAAAGCCTTGGATAGACAAAATAGTTTGAACGTTGGGATTTGCGAGAAAGTATTTTTCAACCTCTTGAATCACTTCAAGTGTTCGAGTCGAGGACGCATTGGTTGGTAATTCAATATTAGTGACGAGATATCCTTGATCTTCTTGCGGAAGAAAACTTGTTGGCATGCGAAAGAACAACCAACTCATGACACCAACAAGAAGGACATAAACCAGCATGACACGGCCTGTGCGTTTCAGCCAATTATTTAAATTATCTTCGTATTGATCAGTTGTTTTTTTAAAATAAAAGTTGAATTTTCCGAAAAAACCTTTATCTGAGCGTTGTTTAACAGAACGTTTCAGAACAGTTGCGCAAAGAGCAGGCGTGAAACTAAGCGCGAGAAACCCAGAAAAGACAATGGAAATCGCCATGGCGACGGCGAACTGTTGATAAATTACGCCTACTGATCCACTCATGAAGGCGAGTGGAATGAATACCACTGAAAGTACGACCGTGACTCCCAAAATAGCACCTGAAATTTGAGGCATTGCCTTGAGAGTGGCTTCTTTGGGCGATAGATTTTCGGACTCCATCAGATGCTCAACTGCTTCTACTACAACAATCGCATCATCGACGAGAATGCCGATTGCCAGAACCATGGCGAAGAGTGTCAGTACATTGATTGACATACCAAAGGCATTCATGACTGCGAATGTACCAAGCATGGCAACTGGTACGACAATCGCAGGAATGATCGTGTATCGAAGATTTTGCAGGAAAAGAAACATCACTACAAATACAAGAAACATCGCCTCAGCCAGCGATTGAAGGACTTGGCCGATTGAAAGTGAGATATAGGGCGAAGTATCGTATGGTATGGAGTACTTCACATTAGCGGGAAAGGTTTTAGCTAATTGATTAAGCTGATCCTTGACACCTTGCGCTGTTTCCAGTGCATTGGCTGTCGACGTCAAGGAAACTGCAAAAGCAGCCGTTGGCTGTCCATCGAGTCGAGCGCTGAATTGATAGTTATCAGCGCCAACCTCGATCCGAGCGACATCGCTTAGTTTGACTGAGGAGCCATCTTTATTGGCTCGGATAATGACTCCTGCAAAATCTTCGATTGTTTTGAGCTGACCATTGACCAGCGCCATAGTTGCGGTGCGCTCATTTGTTGGGTTAGGCGGTGCACCGATTGTTCCAGCTGTGATCAAAATATTTTGTTGACGAAGCGCATTACTGACATCAGCAGGGGTAAGATTTAGGCCAACCAGTTTTTCCGGATCGATCCAGATGCGCATGGCACTTGGTGCTGCAAAAAGCTGAACGCTGGCTACTCCGGAGACACGCACCAGATTATTTTGAATATTGCGAACAACATAATCAGCCAGTTGTGTCTCTGTCATAGAGCCATCTGTGGAAGTCAATGTTCCGATCAGCAGGAATCCTGTTCCTGATTGTGCAAACTTAACACCCTGGGAAGTTACTGCGGTTGGCAACTGTGCTGCAATATTAGAGACTCTATTTTGAACATCAACTTGCGCGAGATCGATGTTAGTACCTGGTGCGAATGTAACGGTGGTTGTTGATCCGCCATTCGCATCACTCGTCGACGAGTAATAAAGCAGTCCTTTCGCGCCATTTAATTCGTTTTCAATCAAACTGGTGACGGAGTCAGCGACTTCAGTAGGCGAAGCGCCAGGGTAAGCAGTGGTAATCGTAATTGTGGGAGGGGCAACGTTTGGATACTGCGTGACTGGCATTTTGCTCACGGTGAAAACACCGATTGCAACAATGAGAATCGAAATCACCCAGGCAAAAATCGGACGTTCAATAAAAAAATGAGGCATGTGCAAACCTGGTTAGGTTGGATTAGACGATTGGATCACTGTTATGGTTTTTTATTCCATTCAGTCGCCTTCACCGCGCTTCCTTGCCTGATTTTTTGGAAACCCTCGACTACCAGCTGAGCGCCAGGCGTCAGGCCCTTTGTGATGATGGTTTTCCCCTGATAGGTTGGGCCGACTTCCACATAATTCGTCACAATTCTGCCATCTACGACAGTCAAGACGTAGCTTTTCCCATCAGTTCCGCGTTGTAAAGCTTGGGGCGGTATCAAAATAGCTTGCTTGTTTACGCCTTGAACAATCCTCACGCGGACAAACATGCCTGGCAAGAGGATTTCATCCGGATTTTCGATTTCGGCTCTCATGGTGACTTGACCAGTCCCTTCATTGACTGTGATGCCTGTGAAAAGTAGTTTGCCTGTTTTTGGGTAAACGGATCCGTCCTCCATCAAAATTTCGACGCGAGCGGCAGTTTCACTTACTTTTTCCAGTGTTCCGTCGTTGAACATGCCGCGTAGTTTTGAGAGCTCGGTCAACGATTGATTGACGTCGACATAAACGGGATTGATTTGCTGAACGACAGCCATCTGCGTGGCTGATACTGCATCGACAAGAGCGCCTTCAGTGACAAGTGCTTTTCCGATCCTGCCCGAGATTGGTGAAGTCACCTGTGTGAAGTTTAGATTGATTGCCGCGGTTGCAAGCGCAGCTTTTGCTGCGGCTACCGTAGCCTGTGACTGTCGGTCATTCGCTACAGCATTGTCGTACTCCTGTTTGCTGACAGCATTGGCTTCGACTAATGGTTTGTAGCGTTTTGCCAGGGCATTCAAGGCGAATGCGTCAGCTTGTGCTTTTTTAAGATTGGCTGCGGCCTGATCGTAAGCAGCTTGATACAGTGCAGGATCTATTTTGAAGAGCAACTCTCCAGAGCTGACGTTTGAGCCTTGTTTGAATACGATTTTTTCGACAATGCCTGTGACGCGTGCTCTGATTTGCGCATCTTTGACAGCTGAGACACGGCCGGGTAACTCAGTCGATATTTGAGCCGTTTCTTGCTTTAGAGTAATGACACTGACTAACGTGGATTCTAAGGCGGTTGGAGTGGCTTGATCACAGCCGCTTAATAAGACAATTAATGAAATTAAACATGCGGCAGATAACGAGCGAAGGTTGCGCTTGTGTATACCTTCCATAGAACCCTCGACTATCAGGATAGTGGTGAAGTTAGGTTTGTACTAGAAATTGGGCTTGGTGTAAGGACTGAATATTATTTAGCTATGTTGTCTGCAGTAAACGCCACAAATCTGTGAGGGTTTGACAGCATTTGCTCAACCCGAGGCATGTCGAATGCCCGAGAGACACTTGAGGTAGGTTTGACCTTATGTCAGAGCCAGCGGAAAGTTGTAGCTCACGCCTTCGATATCAGATGCGCTCTAGGGGTGGTTGTTGCCCGCCAGAGGATCGCAACTACAAGTAATATGAACAGTAATATCCTACCCAAGCCGACAGCTTTTCATTTAATTTTTTTAGTCATTCCTCTGGAGATAATATGTTTAGTCATGTCATGGTGGGTGCCAATGACCTCGAAGCATCTAGAAAGTTTTATGACGCAACGTTAGGAGCTCTGGGTATTGCGCCTGGCGCTCTCAATCGCGATATTCGATATTTCTACAGAACACCGACAGGGGTATTCGCCTTCACCTTGCCTTTGGATAAAAAACCAGCGACCGCTGCGAATGGCGGAACAATTGGCTTTTTAGCTAAATCCGTGGAACAGGTCGATGCGTTTCATGCTGCTGGTGTGGCAAATGGCGGAGTCAGCTGTGAGGATCCACCCGGTTACCGTGAAGGTCCTGCAGGAAAAATGTATCTGGCTTATTTGCGGGATCCAATAGGAAACAAGATCTGCGCGATGTTCAGAGCGCCTAAGTAATTATTGTTGTTTGAGTAAAGGGACGTTTGCATCCTTGAGGACTTTTTTTGAGGTTGCAAGTTCTGTGCGGAAAGCCTCGGTCAGCTGCTGATCGGTCATCGGTTCGACGTTTAAAAATGCGGTTTCGAATTGACGCTCGAGTGATGGCTGCTTGAGTGCTTTCTGTAGAGCTGTACCTAGCTTTTCCAAAATTGGTTTAGGTGTGTTGGCTGGTGCAACGATACCGTTCCAGACATAAAAATCAAAACCCTTCAGACCCGCTTCATTGATGCTGACCAGTTTGCGCTGGTCCGTGATCGGTGTTTTGCGGGTTGTGGCTAAGGCTTTGGCCCGACCGCTATCCACTAACGGATACGCGACTGAAGGGGCAACGAGCGCCAGATCCAACCTGCCTGCACTCAAATCATTGATGACAGCTGCGGCACCTTTGTACGGGATTTGTGCCAAGTCCATTTGCCCGAGACCATTCATCCAGGCAAGTGCGATTTCGTTACCAAAACCAACGCTGGCGGCATTCAGTTTTCCTGGATTTGCTTTTGCGTAGGTGAACAGTTCTTTGGCTGTATTGAACTTGCTATTGTTCGCCACGATCAGAATGTGTGGATAGCCCGATACACCACCGACAGGTGTGAAATCGCGGTCATAGTCGTAGCTGACCGACTCGTAGCGAGCGGGTCCGTGACTGAAAAAAGAATTAGAAGCTAAAAATAAAGTGTAACCGTCGGGTTTAGAGGCCATCATTTCTTTAGCCGCGATCAAGCCTCCTACACCGGGTTTGTTGGAAATGATGACTGGTTGACCAAGTTCTTTACCCATTTGCTCGGCAACGGCTCTGGCTGCACTGTCGGTCGGACCGCCTGCTGAAAAGCCGACCAAAAGAGTGATGGGACGTGTGGGGTAGTCTTGGGCATGAACTGATTTCAAACTTTCAACAAGTAAGACAAAGCTACTTGCAAAAACGACTCCAAGGATGAGTCGTGTGAAATATCGACGTGAAAACATGTGTGATTTCCTATTCTTTTTTATTTTGGCTGCACGCCCGGAAAGCGTTCAATCAGTCTTTGGCGCCACATGGCATCCCTTTCCAGTAACTTTCTTAATGCAACGGTTTGGTCGGGTGCACCCTTGGCCATTTGATTGATTTGCCAGGCCATACAGAAATTGGAGGAGATCGCGGGCATGCCCAGATCTGCGAGCGTCATGATGGGGCCCAGTGTAGGCATCCCCGCACCTGCGAGAAGAATCAGGTCTGGCTTGTGTTTCAACAATCGTTTAGCAGCACTCAACACTGAGTCATTGCGCATCATGTATATGTTGTGAAATCCGCCTGGTGTTTCAGGAGCCTCAACTGCACAAATTTCGACATCGCAGCGTTTCCAATATGCGACACTTTTTTCAGTTAACCACTCTGGGTACGGACTCACGAGTCCAATACGTTTAGCACCCAAACAGGTAAAAGCGCGACGTATGGATTGCGCTGCGGATACGATTGGATACCCATAGCGCGCGCTTAATTGCTCGAAGTGCGCGTCCTCTTGAGCGGGTGTGAAGTGATAGGTGGATCCGGTGATCAAAAATCCCAAACCGCTGAGCGGTGCGTTGGCAAATGTGGAAATAAACCCGTCCATTCCACTTAAGAAGTCTTGAAGGCGCTCTCTCATCTCGGGCTGCGGGCTTGTCAGACGGCCAGTCAGTAGTGCAATATCCGTATCAAGCATCGCCTGCACTTCGGGTTCAGCAGTGGTGTTGGCCTGGGGGACAAGTAAACCTAGCGTTCCTCGCGCACCATATTCGACTTCATCAGTGATTGCAGGCATTTAGGAGACTCACAATATGAATAAAACAATACGATATTTTGCTGCTGCGATTGGTGCACTATTACTAAGTACATCCTTCGCACAAACTTGGCCAAGCAAACCCATCCGGATGATCAATCCTTATGCCCCCGGCGGTTTTGGAGACACGATCGCCAGACCGATGTTCGATCAGCTTGGACAAGCACTCGGTCAACCCATCATAGTTGAAAGTCAGGCAGGTGCCAACGGAACGCTTGCGTCCAATGTCGTCGCAAAAGCCAGTCCTGACGGGTATACGCTGCTGATTGCCAATCTCGGTCCGATTGCGATGAATCCCGTCCTGTACCCAGCGACGACTCAGGATCCATTAAAGGCGTTTGTCCCCATTACTCAACTGGTTTCGGGCCCGTTAGTAATTTTGACACACCCGGAGTTCGCGGCTAAAACACTTCCAGAGTTGATGCAATATGCACGTGCCAATCCAGGCAAAGTCACCTATGGCTCAGTCGGTCCTGGCAGTACGACTCATCTTGCGGGGGAGTTGCTCGCGCTCAAAGGTAATGTGGATTTGTTGCATATTCCTTTCAAAGGCGCGGCGCCTGTCATCACGAATCTTTTGGGAAAACAGGTCGATATCGGGATTGTGAATATTTCCCTTGCTAAGCCTCACATTGATGCTGGCCGCTTGATTCCGCTTGCAGTGACGACGGTTAAACGCTCAAGCATTTTGCCAAATGTGCCTGCGGTTGCGGAGGTCGTGCCTGGCTTTGAGGTCAATCCGTGGTGGGGCTTGATGGCGCCAGCAGGAACCTCGCCTGAGATCGTCGCCCGCATTGAAAAGGAAATGATTCGGATACTCCAGATTCCTGCGATCGCATCAAGATTGCGAGAGAGCGGACTTGAGCCGGAGGGGACAACTGCGTCAGCATTTGGAAAGACAATTGCTTCCGATCTTGATCAGTGGCGCGAGGTTGTCAAAGCAAACAAAATCACGCTTCAGTAAATAAGCGTGTTCAGGCGGGTCGTGTCACCTGCCTGACAGGCTTGATTATTTTTTATAGT
>JACCDX010501625.1_pt1 | contig 12961 bp, 13 predicted proteins | sample 7449681 | NCBI WGS metagenome assembly JACCDX01 (sample SAMN15323450, study PRJNA562643) | freshwater metagenome | isolation source: river surface water | place: USA:Blue River Watershed | collected 2017-08-18
ACGTTGCGCTGGCAGAACGCCATGTGCATGCCTGCCTCGACACGTTCGGCGATGGCCACGCCCCGTCGGCCAGGGTCCAGGCCGATGATGTGCCGCACCCTCACGTCCGCGCCGAAGCTGCCGGTGCGTCCGACGGCCTGCGTGTCAGCGGCAGTCAATCCGACCAGCGTCGCGCGCAGGGCGGCCATCGCCGCCTGCGGCACGTCCAGCGAGATGCGCAACTCGGACAGCAGCAGGTCGAGCGCGGGCTCGCCATCGATCTCGAGGATGACATTGCCCTCGGCGGCAGTGATCGTGCGCTCGCGTCCGAGCGGCTGGCAGCCCTGGGTCACGCGCGAGATCAGGTGCACGCCCTCGCCGAAGGCCACGCCCGACAGGCCGCCGCAAAAGACACCGCCTGCGGCGCCCTGCCCCCGGATGTTGCCGTTGCCGCTGGCGGCGAATTGCACGGTCTCGGTGCGGCTGGAGGCCAGGCCGCCAAAGAGGTAGCCCGTGTCAGTGCGCGCCGCCATCTCGGCGATGAGTTCCGCGAGGTCCGGCGTCTCGGGGTCGGCATGCACCAGGGCGGTGTGCGCCTCGAAGCCCAGGCCCAGGGGCGCGACGCCGGAGAAGACGCGGTACTGGTCGGAGGGCAGGTCGCACAGCATGACAGCCATCGCCGGCTCGTCGAAGTATTCGGCGTTGTTCGCCGAGATGCCCACGCCCACCGTGCCGGCCCAGTCGGTGACCTCGGGCAGTTCGGCCGAGAGGTGGTCGAGGATCTCGCGCGCATGCGGCGCGTAGCGGTCGGTGATGTACAGGAGCCCCAGCGTGGGCGCGCTGGCGTAGTCGGCCAGCGCCATCTGGGCGCGCAGCTGCGCCAGCACCAGGCCGGCCCCCATGGGCCACTGCGGGTGCGTGGCATGGCCGAAGGGAAAGAGCTTCATCGAGACTTGCGGCTTGCCTTTGTCGCCGAAGTCGGGGCGGCGCGGCCAGCGGAGGTGGCGCCAGGTTTGGCGGGGGTCCTGACGGTTTTCTTGGTTGTCTTGGCCGTGGGTTTGGGCGCAGGCTTGGCGGCTGGTTTGGCAGACGCGTCCTGGGCCGCTTGAGCCGCCTGGGCGGCGTCCTGCATCACGGTGCTGGCGATATGTTGGAACTGCTGCGTGAGTGATCCCCACCATTGCAGGGGGTCGACCAGGCCGCCGCCGCCCGCCTCGGACTGGGCGGTCTTCGCCGCCTTGGAGGTCTTTGCAGACGAGGATGTGCCGGTGGCCTTCGGGCTCGCCGACGACTCCGCGGCCGCTGGGTTCGGCGTGAGGCTCATGGCCTGCGCGAGGTCGGCCATGCTGCAGTTCATGCCCTGGAGGGTGGCCAGCGTCATCTTCTGGACCTCCAGTGCCTGGATGGTGGCGCCCAGGGCCTTGGAGTTCTGCTCGAGCCAGAAATGCACGGCCCGCAATTCCTGGATCCGCTTTTCCAGTTCCTCGACATCCAAGGTGGGCGCCACCCAGCTGGAGAGGTTGGGCATCTGGGGCAAGGACTCGGTCGTGCCCTTGGCCAGGTTCTGCAGGAAATCAAACCCCGGGACGAGCTTGGCGAAGCCGTATTGCTGCGAGTCGGTCATGGTGGGCGCTCCAGGAAATGGCAATCAGCTTATCAGGCCGCACCCGGGGGTGCCGGACATCGCAAAAGTCTGTTGCCCATCATCCCGTTCAGTGCTTGTGGTGCGCGTGTCCGTGGGCGTGAGGCGCCTCGCTGGCCGCGGCCGACGCCGTACCGGCAGGCGCACGGGCCGCCACGGGCACCTGCAGTTCGATGCGGCGCTCGGCACCCTTGGCATCGCGCATCACCAGCGTGAGCGGGACCCGGGTTTCGGGCTTCAGGGGCGCCTTCAGGTCCATCAGCATGAGGTGGTGACCTCCCGGCTTGAGGTCGACGGCCTTGCCGGCCGGCAGCGCCAGCGAGGGAATCGCCCGCATGCGCATGACATCGCCCTCGAGCTTCATCTCGTGCACCTCGGCCACCGCCGCCACCGGCGTGGCCACGCCGACCAGGGTCAGCGGCTCGTTCGCGGTCAGGCGCATGAAGGCGCCCGTGCCGGCCTGGCCGGGAACGCTGGCGCGGATCCAGGCGGCATCGACCTTGACGGGGCTGGCGCTGGCAGGCTGGGCCTGTGCGGACAGGATGGACAGGCCCACCAGGAAGGCGGCCAAGAGACGGGAACAGGACAGGGCTTGCATGGTGAATCCTTGGTCAGGGGTGATCATCGTCGAATGGGCATTCAATGGGCGTGACGGACGGAAGGCCCTGCGGGCAGCAGGTCCAGCATGGCAGCGGGCGAGGTCAGTTCCCCGGCCTTCTGCCCCGTGGCAGGCACCTGCACCCAGTCGAGGCGCCCTGCGGGACACACCTGGCGCACCGGCCAGTACAGGGGCCCGGCCGCATCGGGCAGCTGCGCCTGCACGACGAACTCGTCGTAGTGGGCTGTGTCCAGCATGTCCTCGGGCGTGCGGGCTGTCCACGTGATGCGGGCAACATCCTGCGTAACGGTTCGCCCCTGATCGTTGCGGGGCTGGGCCAGCAAGGCATGCTGGATTTCCACCGTCCAGCCCGGACGGGGCATGGGGCGCGCATTGCGAACGCCCGTCGGTATGTCAACGACAACCTGGCGGGTGGGCGAAGCGCCGCAGCCGTGTCCGATCTTGAAGACGGCCTTGTAGGCTGTGCCTGCAACGGCCACCGGCCACTCCAGTGAGACATGGGCGTGCAACGCGCCGGTGGCGCACAGCGCGAGGAAGCCAGCGATCTGGCGAGAAAAGGAAATCCGGTTCATCTGGAAAACTGAGCGGCTCGTACGCCCTTGCGGCCCGGGGCATGGCCCCGGACGTCCAGGCGGACGTGGGAAGGAGAGACAGGAAGCCCCCACGCGGAGGCAGGCGCAACCTGCGGCTAGGCGAAGGCCTGCGCGCGGGGCGGGGCACGGGCCGGCGGCGGCCCATCTGCCAGGGCGGCGGCGGACGGCAAGGACGGGCCCCAGGGCAGGGAGCCCTGGCCCCAGGCGGCCGTGGCCGCCGTAGCAAGAAGCGCCGGCGGCAGGCCTGCCGTGACACACAGGGGGCAGTCCAGGGTGGAGGGGGATACGCCCGTGCCGGCCTCGTCACCGGCGACCAGCTTGTAGCTGCCGCCCGAGCAGACCATCTCCAGGGCGCGGGGCTTGACCACGGGCGAGGCCACGGCAACGCCCAGCGACAGCAGGAACCCGGCCAGCACGAGGCGGGCCAGGAAAGTCATGCGGCGGAGGGCTTGCATGGCACGGATTATCGTTGCCCCGCAAGAGGCCTGCGGCGGGCTGGGGTACGCTCGGACGATGCGCAGCCTGTTTCACTTTGCCTTCCACGTCACCGACCTCGACGAAGCGCGCCGCTTCTACGGCGGCGTCCTCGGATGTGCCGAGGGCCGCAGCAGCGACACCTGGGTCGACTTCGATTTCTTCGGTCACCAGATCTCGCTGCACCTGGGCCAGCCCTTTGCCACTGCGCGCACGGGCCGTGTCGGCGAGCACATGGTGCCGATGCCGCACTTCGGCCTGGTGCTGGCCCTGCCGGATTGGGAGGCGCTGGCGGCACGCCTGCGCGCCGCCGGGGTGTCCTTCGTGATGGAGCCCCAGGTGCGCTTTGCCGGCCAGCCCGGAGAGCAGTGGACAATGTTCTTCTGCGACCCCTGTGGCAACCCGATCGAGGTCAAGGGCTTTCGCTCGCTCGACGGGGTCTACGCGCACTGAGCATCCACAGTCCGCGCACTCAGGGCCTAGAGCCGCAGCCAGGGCGTGCCCGACTCCTGCGCCTGCGACTCGCGCAAGGCGCCCAGGAAGCTGTCGCACCACCAGTGCACGTCGAACTGCCGGCACGTGGCCAGGAGCGCGTGATGCCGGCTGCGGCGTTCCTCCAGCGGCATCTGCAACGCCATCTGGATCGCGCTGGCCGTGCCTTCGGTGTCGTAGGGATTCACCAGCAGGGACTCGGGCAGTTGTTCCGCCGCGCCCGCGAAACGTGAGAGCACCAGCACGCCCGGGTCCTCCGGATCCTGGGCGGCGATGAACTCCTTGGCCACCAGGTTCATGCCATCGCGCAGGGGCGTGACCAGCGCGACCCGCGAAGCTCGGTACAGCCCCGGCAGGCGCGGGCGGGCCACCGTGCGGTGGATGTAGCGCACCGGCATCCACTCCAGGTCGCCGTAGTTGCCGTTGATGGAGCCGCACAGGCTTTCCAGCTCGTGCAGGATCTCGGTGTAGGCGCTGACGTCCTCGCGGCTCGGGGAGGCGATCTGGATCAGGGTGGCGCGCCTGTGCGTCTCCGGGTGCTTGTGCAGCAGCTCACGAAAGGCGCGCATGCGCTGGGGCAGGCCCTTGGAATAGTCCAGGCGGTCGACGCCCACCATGAGGTTGCGGATCGAGTACTCGCGCTTCATGCGCTCGAACATCTCGCGGCTTTCGCTGGCCTGGGCCAGCGCAGCGAATTCGTCGATGTCGATCCCGATCGGAAACGCGCCGGCCTGCACGGTGCGGTTGAAGACCCGCCAGCGCCCCTCGCCGATGGACTGGGCCTTGGCCTCGTGCTCGATGTAGCTGCAGAAATGCGCGTGGTCGGTCTGGCTCTGGAAGCCCACCACGTTGTAGGCGCACAGGCCCCGCACCAGCCAGTCATGGCCCGGGATCGCCGCCAGGATCATGGGGGGCGGCAAGGGAATGTGCAGGAAGAACCCGATGCGTTGCTGGCAGCCCAGCGCGCGCAACTCACTGGCCAGCGGCACCAGGTGGTAGTCATGGATCCAGACCAGGTCGTCGGGCCTGAGCAGCGGGGCCAGCAGCTTCGCGAACAGCTGGTTCACGCGCCGGTAGCCGTTGATGTAGCCGGCATCGAAGTCCGCCAGGTCCAGCCGGTAATGGAAGACGGGCCACAACACGCCATTGGCATAGCCCAGGTAGTAGGTGTCATGGTCCTCGCGACTGAGGTCCACGGTCACCAGCTTGACCGGGCCCGCCTGGTGGCGGTGCACGACGCCCTCGCCGGCACGTCCTCCGTCCTCGTGCTCGAGGATCCGGCCGCTCCAGCCAAACCACAGGCCGCCCGTGTTGTTCAACACCTCGGCCAGGGCCACGGCCAGGCCGCCTGCCGCGGTCCTGCGCGGGTCGGCGACACGGTTGGAGACCACCACCAGCCGTGACACGCCATCCCCTCAGATCACCGTGTCCCAGCTGGCGGACAGGCGCACGGCGGCATTGATCAGGCCCATCATCGAATAGGTCTGCGGAAAGTTGCCCCACATCTCGCCGGTCTGCGCGTGCGTGTCCTCGGACAGCAGGCCCAGCGGATTGCGGCTGGCGAGCATCAGCTCGAAGATCTCGCGTGCCTGCTCGCGCCGGCCGATGCGGGCCAGGGCGTCGATGCGCCAGAAGGTGCAGATGTTGAAGGCGGTCTCCGGCTTGCCGAAATCGTCCGGCGCCTCGTAGCGGCGCATGAAGGGGCCGTCGCCCAGGGTGCGCTCGAGGGCATCGAGCGTGGCGATGAAGCGCGGGTCACGCGGGTCGATGAAGTTCACTTCCGCCATGAGCAGGGCGCTGGCGTCCAGGTCGCGGCCCCCGAAGCTTTCGACGAAGGCGTGCCGCTCCTCGCTCCACGCCTCGCGCAGGATGCGCGCGCGGATGGTCTCGGCCCGGGTACGCCAGTAGCTGATACGTTCGGGCAGCGCCAGCACGTGGGCCACCTTGGCCAGACGGTCGCAGGCCGCCCAGGACATCAGCGCCGATGAGGTGTGCACCCGCGAGCGCGTGCGCAGCTCCCACATGCCCGCGTCGGGCTGGTCATACACGCGGTAGGCCTGCTCCCCCACGGCCTCCAGGTAGCTGAATTCGGTGGCGCCGGCGCGGCGAAAGAGACGGTGGTCGTGAAAGGCCTGCGACGCGCCCAGGACGATGTTGCCGTAGACATCGTGCTGGAAGTGTTCGGCCGCCTGGTTGCCCACGCGCACGGGTCCCATGCCGCGGTAGCCAGGCAGGTGCTCCAGGATGGATTCCGGCAGCGAGGCCTCCTGGCCAATGCCATACAGCGGCTGGATGTGCCCGCCGCGCGAGCGCACGATGACGTTGTTCAACCAGTGCAGGTAGTCCTCCATCGTGGCTACTTCGGAAATGCTGTTCAGGGCCCGCACCACGAAGAAGGCGTCACGCAGCCAGCAAAAGCGGTAGTCCCAGTTGCGGCCGCTGTCTGGCGCCTCCGGAATGCTGGTAGTCATGGCCGCCACGATGGCGCCGGTGTCCTCGAACAGCGAGAGCTTGAGCGTGATCGCCGCGCGGATCACCGCTTCCTGCCACTCCAGGGGCAGGGACAGGGCACGCGCCCAGCTTTTCCAGTGGTCGCCTGTCTGCTGCTCGAAGCCGCGCGCGGTGTCCTCGATCCCTGTGAGCAGCGTCTCGTCGGGACCGAGGATGAAGTTCATCGGCCGGTCGGCCACGAAGAAGGTCTCCGACAGGATGTAGGACAGCGGGGCGTCGCTGTTCAGGCGCAGGGCGCTGTAGGGGCCGACATAGCGGATGTGGGTGCTGCCCTGGGTGATCGACGGGACGCTGCGGCCCCAGTCGAAGCGGGGCCGCAGCAGCACCCGCACGCGCGGGGAACCGGCCAGCACCTGCACCCGGCGAACGATGGTCAGGGGCCGGAAGGTGCGCCCGCGATTGACGAAGCGCGGGGCGAAGTCGGTGATCTCGATGCCCTGTCCGATCCGGTCGAACAGGCGCGTGCGCAGGACGGCGGTGTTCGGCTCGTAGCGTTGCTCGCTGCGCATGAAGTCCTCGAGCTCGAAGGCCCAGAGGCTGCCGTTGGCGCTGGGGTCGATGAGGGCGTTGAACACCGGGTCGCCGTCGAAACGCGGCAGGCAGCACCAGACGATGCAGCCGACCGGGTCGATGAGGGCGCTGAAGGCGCAGTTGCCGATCATCCCCAGGTTCAGGGAACGTCCGGGGTTTGCACCGGCTGCCGCACGGGACCCACCGGTCATGGCGAGCGCTCCAGGCACCTGGCAATCGCCTGCTCCAACGCCTCACGCATCGCGGCGGGATGGGCGACGCGCTCGCGGGCCAGGGTAGGGCCCTCGCCCACCTTCACGCCGATGCCGCCGCGCCGCTGCACGCTGTCGAAGCCGGATTCATCGGTGACGTCATCGCCCACGAACACGGGGGTGCGGCCCGCGAAAGGCGCTTCGTCCAGGAAGGCCTCGATGGCCTGGCTCTTGGAGGTGCGACTGGGCTTGGCCTCGACCACCATCTTTCCGCACAGGAGGGTCAGGCCCGGCGCGCCTTCGACGGCCGACTGCATCGCCGCCAGGCACAGGGACTGCAGCTGCGGCGCCTGCCGGTAATGCAAGGCCACCGACCCGCGCTTGGCCTCGACCACCAGCGACGGATGCGCCTGCGCCAGGGCGCGGGCCCGGGCCTCGACCTGCTGCATCGGCTGGACGGCCTCCCAGGCAAAGCTGCCATCGGCTCGCCGGCGCTCGGCGCCATGGACGCCCGCGACGCTCAGGACCAGGGGCTCGAGGAAGCGGTCAATCTGCTGGATCGGCCGCCCGCTCACCACGGCGACGGCCCCCGAGAGGATGTCCCTCAGACGTGCCAGCGTGGCGGACAGGCCGGGCGGGACGACCACCGCCTGCGGGTTCGACGCGAGGTCGACCAGGGTGCCGTCGAAGTCGAGGAACAGGGCGCAGGACGGACACAGGGCGTCGGAGAAAGTCATCGCGGGCGACCGTAGCAAGCCACCCGATCCGGGGCCATCTCACGGCAGCCCTTGCCGCTGAAGGCCAAGTCCTACCCGGCCCCGCAGGCCGGATGCCGCCCGCGCCTTCAGCGCGCCAGGGGCGCGATCTTCTGGTCGATGGCGCCGAACAGGCTCTGGCCGTCCTTGCCCTTCATCTCGATGCGGATGGTGTCACCGAACTTCATGAATTCGGTCGAAGGCTGGCCGTCCTGGATCGTCTCGATGGCGCGCTTCTCGGCGATGCAGCTGTAGCCCTTGGGCCAGTCCATGCGGCCGCCCTTGCCTTCCACGCCCTTGTTGCTCACGGTGCCCGAGCCGACGATGCTGCCGGCGCGCACGTTGCGGGTCTTGCAGATGTGGGCAATGAGCTGGCCGAAGTGGAAGGTCATCTCGGGACCGGCATCGCACAGGCCGACCCGGCGGCCGTTCCAGGTGCTTTGCAGCGTGAGGTGCAGGCGGCCGCCCTGCCAGGCGTCGCCCAGTTCGTCCAGGGTGACCGCCACCGGGCTGAAGGCGGTGGCTGGCTTGCTCTGGAAGAAGCCGAAGCCCTTGGCCAGTTCGTCGGGGATCAGATTGCGCAGGCTCACGTCGTTGGCCAGCATCACCAGGCGCACGCCCTCCAGCGCCTCCTCGGGGGAGGCGCCCATGCGCACGTCACCGGTGACCACGGTGATCTCGGCCTCGAAGTCGATGCCGAACTCCTCCGAGGGCACGACCACGTCGTCGCAGGGACCCAGGAAATCGTCGCTGCCGCCCTGGTACATCAGGGGATCGGTGTAGAAGGTCTTGGGCACCTCGCTCTTGCGGGCGGCGCGCACCAGCTCCACGTGGTTGATGTAGGCCGAGCCGTCGGCCCACTGGTAGGCGCGGGGCAGGGGGGCCATGCAGCGCGCGGGGTCGAAGGGGAAGGCGTGGCGCGCCTTGCCGTGATTGAGGGTGTCGTACAGGTCCTGCAGCTGCGGCGAGATGAAGTTCCAGTCGTCCAGCGCCTGCTGCATGCGCTCGGCGATGCCGGTCGCATAATGCGCCGTCGCCAGATCGCGCGACACCACCACCAGCTGTCCGTCGCGCGAACCGTCCTTGTACGTTGCGAGCTTCATTGCGCTTGTCCCCAGATCCTGCGATCGGTTAGAGTCCGCCATGCATTACGCATGGTGAAACGAGTTTAACTAATCGAAATTCTACAGGACGCACGTGAAGGAACGCGCAGGCATCCAGTCGGTCGAAGTGGGCTTCTCGCTGCTCGAGGCGCTGGCCCGCGCGCCTGGCCCCCTCATGCTGCGTGACCTCGCCTCGGCGGCCGGCATGAGCGCAGCCAAGGCGCACCGCTACCTCGTGAGTTTCCAGCGCCTGCAACTGGTGATCCAGGACGCCGGCAACACCCGCTACGACCTGGGGCCCGCCGCCCTGAAGCTGGGCCTGGCCTCGCTGTCGCGGCTGGACGCGGTCAAGCTGGCGCGCGAGCGCGTGGCCGGCCTGGTCGAAGCGCTGGGTCACACCGTGGCCCTGGCCGTCTGGGGCAACCACGGACCGACCATCGTGCACTGGGAGGAATCGCCCCAGTCGGTGACCGTCAACCTGCGACTGGGCGATGTGATGCCCCTGTTGTCCTCGGCCACGGGGCGCTGCTTCGCCGCCTGGCTGGCGCAGGACGCCCTGGCGCCCCTGCTGCGCGAGGAACTCGCCCGCGTGCAGCGGCAGCCCCTGCCCGGTGTGCCGACGACGATGGCGCAGGTGCAGGCCATGCTGGGGGAGATACGCGCGCAGGGACTGGGCCGGGTGGTGGACTCCCTCCTGCCCGGCGTGGCGGGCTTTTGCGCGCCGGTGTTCGACGCCGACGGCCACCTGGCCCTGGGCATCGTGACGCTGGGCCCGACCTCGGGCTTCGACTCCGCCTGGGATGGCGCGGTCGCTTCCACGCTGAGGGACGCGGCGGCCCGGCTTTCGGACGACCTGGGCTACCGCCGCTGACGCGGGCCGGATGACGCCAGGGTTCGCCAGCGTCTGACGCTTCCCGCAGGGGATGGTCACGCTGACCAGGGGTCGGGCACCGACAGGCGCAGGCGCCCGTGTTCACGAAGCTGACGGTGTGGGGAGTCGGGCGCGGCCACAGGGGTGAGCCTTGAAACCGGCCAGGACGCTGCCAGATAGGGCGGCAGGAAGGATCACCGTTTCATGCAAATGCTCTATGACTCCGACTCGTTCGTCGTCGTGCACCTGCAGGCGAACGCCCCCGCACAGGGCGAGGCCGAGCCCGGGACCGCCCGCAATGGCTTCGAGATCGTCGACAAGCGCTCCAACAAGGAGGTCTATCTGGACGGCTCCTGGGCCGACGCGTTCCAGCGCCAGATCAACGCCTGGCAGCTCAATACCCCGACCCAGGAAGAAGTCGAGGAGACCCTGGACGGCTACGCCGAACTCGCACAGAACCCCCTCGTGATGCACTGAGCGGACTGGGGACGCTGGCCCTGCAGGGCGTACGATGCGCCGCATGCTGCCCGCCCCACCACACCCCCCGGCCTCGCAGGCCGGCGCCTGGACCCGGCGCTTCACCTCGGCGCTGATTGCCCTCGTGCTGGCGGGATGCAACACCGTGCCGCCGGCTGTTGAAGGGGCCCTGCCCGCCGAGGCACTGCTTCTGGGCGAGCAGCACGACGACAGCTCGCACCAGCGCTTGCACCTCGATACCGTACGCGCCCTGTCGGCGCGCGGGCAGCTGGCCGCCCTGGCCCTGGAGATGGCAGAACAGGGCGACAGCACCCGAGGCCTGGCCCGGGACGCCGATGAAGCCGCCGTGCGCCAATCCCTGCGCTGGAACGAGCAAGCCTGGCCCTGGGCCGCTTACGGGCCGGCGGTGATGGCCGCCGTGCGCGCTGGGGTACCGGTGCTGGGGGCCAACCTGCCACGCGCGCAGATGCGCGCGGCGATGGGCGACACGTCTTTGGACAACCGCCTGGCGCAGGAGGCGCTGGCGCGCCAGCGCGAAGCGATCCGCGCCGGCCATTGCGACCTGCTGCCTCCCACGCAGATCGCGCCGATGGCGCGCATCCAGATCGCACGCGATCGCGCCATGGCCAGCACGGTGTTGCAGTCCCTGCAGGCCGGACGCACCGTGGTCCTGGTGGCCGGGGCTGCGCACGTGGACCAGGACCTCGGGGTGCCTCGGCACCTGCCCGCGGAACTTCGGGTGCGGGCCATTCGCTGGCCCCAGGGTCCGCCCGCGCGCGACTACTGCGCCGGGTTGCGCGAGCAGATGCAGGCCCCACGCGGCACGCCAGCGGCGCCCGCGCAGCCCTGATCCGCGCGCCGTTCAGGCGTGCCGGCGAATCGCGTCGGCCAGCGTGTTGACCAGCTGGTCGATGTGGGAGGCTTCGGCGATGTAGGGCGGCGCGATCACCAGCACCTCGCCCGCCGGACGCACCAGCACGCCGTGCTTGAAGCAATCGAGGAAGACCTCGTAGGCGCGCTTGCCAGGGGCACCAGCGATCGGCGCGAGTTCGACCGCCGCGGCACCCCCCAGGCTGCGGATGCCCACGACGTTGGGCAGGCCCTTGAAGGTGGCGTGGAAGGCGTCGCCCAGCTTGCGGCCCATCTCGCCCGCGCGCTGGAACAGGTTCTCCTCCTGGAACAACTTGAGCGTGGCCACCGCCGCGGCACAGGCCACCGGGTGGCCCGAGTAGGTGTAGCCGTGGAAGAACTCGACGACGTGCTCGGGTGCATCGGTCTTCATCAACTGGTCGTACAGCTTGTCACGGCAGATGACGCCGCCCAGCGGGATCACGCCGTTGGTCACGCACTTGGCGAAATTGAGCATGTCGGGCACCACGCCGAAGTAGTCGGCGGCGAAGTTGGTCCCCATGCGCCCGAAGCCGGTGATCACCTCGTCGAAGATCAGGAGGATGCCGTGCTTGTCGCAGATCTCGCGCAGGCGCTTGAGGTACCCCTTGGGCCCGATGTACCAGCCCGCGCTGCCCGCTACCGGCTCGACGATGACGGCCGCGATGTTGCTCGGGTCGTGCAGGGGCAGGATGCGCTGCTCGAGTTCGAGCAGGGGGTCTTCCTTCCACTCGGGCTCGGCGTTGTGGATGTAGGCGTGGTTCACCGGGTCGTGGATGAAGCGCAGGTGGTCCACCCGGGGCAGCAGCGAGGTGCCGTACACCTTGCGGTTGGCGGGGATGCCCCCCACGCTCATCCCACCGAAGCCCACGCCGTGGTAGCCGCGCTCGCGGCCGATGAAGATGTTGCGGTGGCCTTCACCCCGTGCGCGGTGGTAGGCCAGGGCCACCTTCATCGAGGTGTCGGCGGCCTCGGAGCCGGAGTTGCAGAAAAGCACCTTGTTCAAGTCGCCCGGCGCCATGGCGGCGATCATCTCGGCAGCCTGGAAAGCCTTGTCGTTGGAGATCTGGAAGGCGGTGGCGTAGTCCAGCGTGTCCAGCTGCTTCTTGATCGCCTCGTTGATCGGCTTGCGGTTGTGGCCCGCGCCCACGCACCAGAGGCTGGAGATGCCGTCGACCACCTGGCGGCCGTCGTGCGTGGTGAAGTGCATGCCGTCGGCCGCAACGAACACCCGCGGATCCTTGCGGAAATGGCGGTTGGGGGTGAAGGGCAACCACTGGTTGTCCATGTTGAAGTCGTTATAGGCCACGGCGTTCTCCGTTGCAGGTCGGGGTCGGCCATTTTGGCACCGCCGCGCCCGGCGCGCATGGGGCTTTGCACGGGGCGATCCCAAGGGTGCGCCAGGGCTGCGACAATGCTCTCCCCATGAGCCACGCCTACATCCTCACCCTGTCCTGCCCCGACCGCCCGGGCATCGTGCATGCCGTTTCGGGCTTCCTGCTGGAGCGGGGCGGCAACATCGAAGAGGCCGCCCAGTACAACGACCATGACACGGGCCTGTTCTTCATGCGGGTGCAGTTTGCCTGCGAGCGCCCGTCCTTTGACGAACTGAAGCAGCAGCTGGATGCCTTCGCCGGCCCCTTCAAGATGAACTGGCGCCTGCACGCCACCCACCAGCCGATGCGGACGGTGCTGATGGTGAGCAAGGAAGGCCACTGCCTGAATGACCTGCTGTTTCGCTGGAAAAGCGGGCTGCTGCCGCTGGACATCCGCGCCATCGTCTCCAACCACCGCGAGTTCTACCAGTTGGCGGCCAGCTACAACGTGCCGTTCCA
>JACCDX010582498.1_pt1 | contig 12961 bp, 13 predicted proteins | sample 7449681 | NCBI WGS metagenome assembly JACCDX01 (sample SAMN15323450, study PRJNA562643) | freshwater metagenome | isolation source: river surface water | place: USA:Blue River Watershed | collected 2017-08-18
GCCACGAATCGCAGATTTGAAAGTGAACAGGAAAGTCAATGAAATCAACGATCTACCAACACCACCTCCGCGCCAGTGCTAGCTTTTCGTACCGTCACTTATTGCACTGAAAACGAGGAGACCCCGTCACGAACGACTCCTTCCTCATGTGGGGCGACAGCGCAAGGCCGCCGGCGGCCACGAGGTCGGCCAAGGCCGTCTTCCCAGATCCGCGTGCGCCGATGACCGCCACGAGTCCGGGATTCAGCGGGATGCTCGGTTTGGCGAGCCACGCAGCGCCGGTAACGTTCATCGTGTGTTGATTTCCATGCAAAGCTGACCCACCATTTCCATCGAATCTTGACCCACCCTGATTCGTGAACTTCACGCTCACGTTGTGGATAAGTTCTTGGTCGCCTTCTCCTTCTTGGTGGTCTGTGGTGGTTGCTGTGCGGAGCTATTCTTGAACCGGTAGCTGTCATTGCCGGTCTCAAGAATATGGCAGTGATGCGTGAGCCGGTCGAGCAATGCCGTGGTCATCTTGGCATCCCCGAACACACTGGCCCACTCGCTGAAGCTCAGGTTGGTGGTGATCACGACGCTGGTGCGCTCGTAGAGTTTGGACAGCAGGTGGAACAGCAAGGCGCCTCCTGATGCACTGAACGGCAGGTAGCCCAGCTCATCCAGGATCACCAGATCCACATATGCAAGCCGGTGGGCCATCTGCCCTGTCTTGCCTTGGGCCTTCTCTTCTTCCAGCGCATTGACCAACTCTACCGTGGAGAAGAACCGCACCCTTCGGTGATGGTGTTCAATGGCTTGCACTCCGAGGGCTGTGGCGATGTGGGTCTTGCCTGTGCCCGGCCCGCCCACCAGCACCACGTTGTTGGCATCCTCCAGGAACTCACACCGGTGCAACTGGCGCACCAGGGCTTCGTTCACCTCGCTGTGGCTGAAGTCGAAGCCTGCCAGGTCCCGGTACGCGGGGAACCTGGCCACCTTCAATTGGTAAGCCACCGAGCGCACCTCCCGCTCGGCGGTCTCAGCCTTGAGCAGTTGGGACAGGATGGGCTGTGCTGCCTCGAAGGCTGGCGCACCTTGCTCAGCCAGCTCCGCCACTGCCTGGGCCATGCCGTGCATCTTGAGCTCGCGCAGCATGATCGCGATGGAAGCGATGGCGGGGTCATGACGCATAGCGCACCTCCCTCAATTGGTCATAGCGCAGCACGTTGGCCTGGGGTTCCACCGCCAGCTTGAGGGCCTGGGGCGAGGTGACCGGTGCTGGAGCGGGCTTGCCGTCCAGCAGCCGGTGCAGCACGTTCAGGATATGGGTCTTGCTGGCAGCCCCAGACTCCAGGGCCAGTTCCACTGCGGCGAGCACGGCCTGTTCATCGTGGTGCAGCACCAGCGCCAGGACCTCCACCATCTCCCGGTCGCCGCCTGGCTGCTTCACGAGTGCGGCTTGCAGCCGCTTGAAGGCGGCTGGCAGTTCCAGGAACGGAGCACCATTGCGCAAAGCGCCGGGCTTGCGCTGCAGCACCGCCAGATAGTGTCGCCAGTCGTAGACGGTCTGGCCGGCACCGTGATGATTGCGCTCGATCAGGCGCTGGTGTTCACAGACGATCTGGCCTTCGGCCGCGACCACCAGGCGATCCGCGTAGACCCGCAGGCTCACAGGCCGATTGGCATACGGCGCTGGCACGCTGTAGCGATTGCGCTCGAAGTGGACCAAGCAGGTGGGTGAGACGCGCTTGGTGTGCTCCACAAAGCCATCGAAGGGCCGGGGCACAGGCATCAAGGCTGCCCGCTCCTCGGCCCAGACGTCCGCGACGGTGCCAGCCAGCTTGCCATGCTCGATCTCGTGCCACAGCGCCACGCAGCGCTCCTCAAGCCAGGCATTGAGATCGGGCAGGCTTGGGAATGGCGGCACCACCTGCCACAGGCGATGGCGGGCATCGCGCACGTTCTTCTCCACCTGGCCCTTCTCCCAGCCCGAGGCCGGGTTGCAGAACTCGGCCTCGAACAGGAAGTGACTCACCATGGCCGCAAAGCGCGCATTGACGTCGCGCTCCTTGCCACGGCGCACCCGGTCTACAGCGGTGCGCATGTTGTCGTAGATGCCTCGGCGGGGCACACCGCCCAGCACGACGAACGCATGGTTGTGGGCATCGAACAGCATCTCGTGCGTCTGCAGAAGATAGGCGCGCAGGTAGAACGCCCTGCTGTGACTGAGTTTGAAGTGAGCCACCTGCAGCTTGGTGCGCACACCTGCGAGCACTGCCCAGTCCTCGCTCCAATCGAATTGGAACGCCTCGCCGGGGCCGAAGGCCAAAGGCACAAAGGTGCCGCGGCCGGTGGTCTGCTGGGCCACCAGGCGTTGTTCTTGCCAGAGGCGGACAAAGGCCGCGACCCGGTTGTAGGAGCCGGTATAGCCCAGCGCCTGCAGATCGGCGTATATCTGCTTGACGGTACGCCGCTGCTTACGGGATCGGCCAGCTTCCGTCTTGAGCCAGCCCGAGAGCTTCGATGCGAAGGGATCGAGCTTGGAAGGACTGACCCGCTTGGCGTAGTGCGGCTCGGCCTCGCCTGCGCGCAGGTACTTGCGGATGGTGTTGCGCGAGAGGCCCGTGCGGCGGGCGATCTCCCTGATGGACAGCTGCTCTCGCAGGGCCCAGCGCCTGATGACACTCAGTGTTGCCACGTCTATCACTCCTGGTCTCCTGCTGCTCAACAAAGCAGCAGGTTAGGGTTAGTACGTGGGTCAGATTTAGATGGAAATCCTGGGGGTTAGTGGGTCACTTCTGCGTGGAAATCAACAGCCTGCTTATGCGAGCGAAACCGACGTGGAGTGCGAGATGGCGGCGGTCATCGGCACGGGCGGGCGCGACCTGTCGATCGACGACGCACGGCGCGCGATTGTTGGCTACACCATCTTCAACGACGTGAGCTTTCGCGAAATCCAGCGCAAGGAGATGGCGTTTGGCCTTGGCCCAACGAAGGGCAAGGACGCCGACCACAGCAACGTCCTCGGACCTTGGCTGGTGACGGCCGACGAGGTTGGTGACCCGCAGGATCTCGAGATGTCCTTCGTCGTGAATGGCAAGACCGTGAACAGCTATCGGACGTCTGAAATGGCATGGAGCTTCGCCGATCTGGTGTCTTACCTCTCACGAGCGCAGACGCTCATGCCAGGACATGTCGTGACCAGCGGCGCCTTTCCGGGGGGCTGCGGACTGGACGCCAACTTGAAGATCCAGACTGGGGACGTTGTCGAGATGCGGATCGACAAGTTGGGGGCGCTGGTCAGCAAGATAGGCTAGTGCTGCGGTTCACAGCTTCCCGCCTTCATCCCACTCCCATGACTCCGGCGCGCTACCCAGTCGAGCCGATGACCTGACAACTCAACCCACCGTCCACCGGCAGGAGGACGCCGTTGATATAGCGGCTTTCGTCCGACGCGAGAAAGCCCACGGCGTAGGCAATGTCCCATCCGGTTCCCATTTTTCCAGTCGGTGAAACGGCGTCCCGCTTGCGGATCAGCGCGTCGACGTCGTTCCCATAGTGTCGCGAAAGGGTCCCGAGCATCATCGGTGTCATCAGCAGTCCAGGGAGTACGGCATTGCAGCGGATTCCCTTGGCGGCGTACTGCATCGCGATGTTCTGGGTCAATTGGTTCATCGCCGCTTTGGAAGCGGAATAGGCCGACAGAGGCACCCCGGTCCATCGATTGCTGGCGATCGAAGAGACATTGACGATGGATCCGCCGCCCACCGAGATCATCGGCTGGATCGCGTGCTTGGCCATCAGGAACGCGGAAGTGACGTTGAAGCGGAACACTCGCTCCCAATCCTCGAGGGAGGTCTCGACGACGCCCTCAACCGGTCCGGCACCAATGTTGTTCACCAGGATATCCACGCGGCCGAAGCGGTCGATGCAGGCGTTCACTGCAGCGGCAGCACCCTCGGGTGTGGTGGCATCTCCAACGAACGCTTCGTACTTGCCGCCCTCTTGGCGCACCCAGTCACCTGTCGCTGCCGTCGCGTCGGCGTTGACATCGATACCCAGGACTCCTGCGCCCAACCTCGCAAGGTGGACCGCTGTTGCCTTGCCCGTTCCCCAGCCGGGACCCGATGATCCGGCGCCGACGACGATAGCCACCTTGCCGTCCAGATTGCGCGGTACATGTCCCACGCTGAAAGTTGCTTGCATGTGTCAGTCCCTCACTAAGATGTCAATTGACTCTGAAGAAGTCGATCGCCCGATCATCTTCAGCGGTGCTTGGCGCCTACAGTCCCAATAGGCTTCGGGACAGTGATTCGTCTTCGATCAGTGTCTCCGCCGGCCCGCTCCACGCGACACGCCCGGTTTCAAGCACGTGGGCGGTCTGCAGGATCGGAGCGACCGCCTTCAGGTTCTGCTCGACGATGAGCACGGACACGCCTTCTTCGCGGCGCACCTCCGCGACGGCTGCGATGACCTCCTGCACAATGATCGGCGCGAGCCCCTCAGTGGGCTCGTCGAGCAGGAGGACCGAAGGCTGGATCAGCAGTGAACGCGCGATCGCGAGCATCTGCTTTTCGCCACCGGAAAGGTTTTCGCCCAGCCCTTCAGAGCGTTCGAGCAGCCGCGGGAACAAGCGGAAGATCCGGTCCGGTGTCCAAGGTCCGGACCGGCGGCTGTGCGCTGCCAGCGCCAGGTTCTCACGTACGGTGAGCTCACCGTAAATTTGCCGATCTGCCGGTACGAGAGCGAGGCCACTTCGGGCGAGTAGATGTGTGGGTACGCCGCGGGCCGTTTGGCCGTTCAGCCGGTAGTCACCGCCTGAAATGGAAAGCAAACCCATCAGGGCATTCAACAAGGTTGTCTTGCCTGCGCCATTGCGTCCGAGAAGTCCGCAAATCTCGCCGCGCGGGATCGACAACGAAACTCCCTCGAGTGCACAGGCCTTGCCATAGAAAACGTTCAGGTTCCTGACGTCAAGCACAGTGTCCATCAGTCCCCCAGATAAGCGCGGCGCACTTTCGAATCGGATCGGATCTGATCCGGGGTGCCCCGCGCCAACAGGGCGCCGGCCTCCAGCACCAGAATCTCTTCGGCGAAATTCATCACCGCCTCGATGTTGTGCTCCACCATCAACACGGTGCGCCCGTGCGAGGCTCCCTCGATGAGGCGCAGAGTCTCCGCGATGCGTCCGTGTCCGACGCCGGCCAGGGGCTCGTCCAGCAGGAGCACGCGCGGATTGGAAGCCAATGCGAGCGCCAGCTCGAGTGCGCGCTGATCGCCGTGCGACAGCGTGGAAGCAAGCGCGTTGCACATCGATTGAAGCCCGACCTGCTCCGCCAGCTCTTGGGCCGCTTGCTGGACCTCCCGGTCGCCCGCTGCGAGACGTGTCCAGGGTTGCCGCCCACCATAGCGCGCTCCCTGCACCGCAAGACACAGGTTCTCGAATACCGTCAAGCCGAAGAATATGTTCACGATCTGGAAACTGCGGCCTATTCCAGCGGTCAAGCGACGGTGAGCAGGCAAGTGCGTGATGTCCTCGCCGGACAACTGCACGCAGCCTGATGTTACCCGCTGGCGTCCCGAGAGCGCGTTGAGCAGCGTTGTCTTCCCGGCCCCGTTCGGTCCGATGAGGGCGTAGCGCCGGCCGTGTTCAAAGTCGGCACTGAAATCGTTCACCGCAAGGAAAGTTCCGAATGCAACGCGGAGACGGCTGGCGCTCAGGATGGGGAGTGATGCGCTCATCATCCGTTACGCAGCTTGCGCACCAGACCCTGGACCGCAGGCGCGAGTCCATTCGGCACCCACAAAGTAAAGACGATGAGGACCACGCCGAGCAATCCGTGCCAGTGTGTTGTCATCCCACCCAGCACTTCGCGCAAGCACGACATCAGCAAGGCTCCCAAGGCGGGGCCAAGGAGCGTTCCCGCGCCACCGATCAGAGTGGCGATCAGGACATCGCCCGAGATCGTCCAGCTGAGGATCTCGGGATTGACGAATCTCATCAGTGACGCCAGCAGCGCGCCGGCTACGCCACTGATCGCCCCAGACGCCGCGAAGGCACTGATCTTCAATCGCAGGGTGTTGAAGCCCAGTTGCTGCGCTCGAACTTCGTTGATTCGCATCGCGACCAGCCCGCGCCCCCAGTGTGACTGGCGCAGCAAGGCGCTGGCGCCCAGCACCATCATGAAGATGGCGAAGACAAACAGAAAATAGGACCGGTCGTCGTCGAGTACGTGCCCGAAGATCGCCGGCCGTGCGACGCCGACCAGCCCCTCCATTCCACCGGTGTACGCGCGGAGTCGCACGGCGACCAGCGTCTCGAAAAGTTGCGAGACCGCCAACGTAGTCAGGCCCAGATAGACGCCCGACATCCGCAGGGCGAGCATGCCGACAAGCGCAGCCAATATTCCGGCGGACAGGCCGGCCAAAGGGATGGCCCCCGACATCGGAATCCCGGCAAGCATCGTCAGCAGCGCAGCCAGATAGCCGCCCGCAGCGAAGAAGACCGAATGCCCGAAGGACAACAGTCCGGCCACTCCGAAAGCAAGGTCGAACCCGAGCGCAAAAATCGCCCAGATCGCCGCGGAGGTAAGGAAGTAGTGGACTGCCGGCGGCGCGATGGCCGCGGAAAGAGCTGCCATCGCGAGGAGAGCGGCCGCGGTGAGCGTGGCCCTTTTTCCGAACGAATGCCCGAGAGAACTCGGGGCTTGAGGTTCGGCTGAGCAGTTGCCGACAGACGGACTGGCCGGCTTCATGCTGTTCGCGTCCTTTGGTTGAAAAGCCCCGCCGGCCGGATAAGCAGCGTGAATATCAGCAGCCCATAGGTGGCCACATCAACCCACTCCGCCGCGAACTGCTGGCCGAAAGCGCGAAGCAAGCCGACGAGCAGCGACGCCGCGATAGCTCCCCGCGCATTTCCCAAACCTCCGACAACGATCACGACGAAGCAGTCCGTGATCACGGTAATTGCCATCCCGGAATCAATGGGAACCAGGGGCGATACAAGTACGCCGGCGAACGCCGCCAGAGCGGTTCCACCGCCGAACGTCCACATGCGGAGACGGTTCACGTCGGCCCCCAGGCAAGAAAGCATGCGCGGGTTCGCCGCCGCGGCGCGGATGGTCGCGCCCAGCGACGTACGCTCGAGGCCCAGCAATAGCCCGGCTGCGACGACGGCCGCCACGACACACGCGAAGATCCGGTAGTCGCCGATGTAGCTGCCGAAGATTTCCGTCGTACCTGCCAGAGCAGCCGGGGGCGAAACGCGAAGGTAGCCAAGCCCCCAAACCATGCGCGCGGCCTCTTCCATGACAAGAATGAGCCCGAACGTCATCACCAATTGCTGGGCATGCGGCTTGGCATAGAGCGGGCGGAGCAGCACCCGCTCCAGCAGAGCGCCTGCCGGCAGGACGATGAGCGGGGTCAAAGCCAACGCCAGCCAGAAGCTGCCGGTGCTCGCCACGGCTTGGTACCCGATGTACGCACCAAGCATGTAGAAAGCACCGTGGGCGAAGTTGATGACCCCGAGCAGACCGAATATCAGTGTCAGTCCAGCAGCCACCAGGAACAGCAGCAGTCCAATGCTCAGACCGATGAGCGTAAGAGCCATGGGTGCTCGTCAGACCGGAAGCCGGCCGGCTTCCGTTACTTGCATGCGGTGAAGACAGTGCTGCTGGGAACCTGGCGAACAACCCGCACGGGGTAATCGCTGCCCGGCTTGGTACCCTCGCCCCAGATACCGCCCTGCGCCGCTTGGTGGTCGCACACTCGCATGGCCTTACCGCCTTCAATGGAGCTCGGCCAGCTCGACTGCGCGAAAGCATCGACCCACTTCTCCCGGTCATTGCTTCTGGTTTGCTCGACGACGCTCAGGAACCACGACAGGCCGTCGTAGGCCTCTCCAGCCACCCAATCCGGCGGCTCGCCGTACTTCTTCCTGTAAGCCTCGACAAACTTCTGGTTTGAGGGGTTCTGCAGACTTGCGTGGTAGCGCTGGGCCGACATGACACCCTCGGCGCCAGGGCCCACGGCTCGAGCAAGCGTGTCGTCGAGAAGCACCGGCCCCATGATCTTGACCTTCTTGCCAAGCCCGACTTCGTGACTCTGCTTGACGAAGCCGATCGCATCGTTTCCTGCGGCGACGACCACGACCGTGTCGGCACCCGACTTCAGTACCTTGTCGATGATTACCGAGTAGTCCTTGCTGCCCAGTGGGGGGAAATCCTCTCCGGCGATCTGCACCCCTTCCTTGGTGAGCAGCGCCCGAATGTCATTCCATCCTTCGCGCGTGGTGCCGACGTCGGCAGCAACGCCATAAACCTTCTTCAGCCCCAAGGCCTTGACCTGCTCGGCGACCATGACGTTCTCCATCGCCAAGTTGTTCGACGTGCGGAACGTGTAGCGCGTCTTGTTCGTCCCCGTGATGCGATCGTCGGCCGACATCGTCACCAGGTGCGGGACCTTAGCCTGGGCAGCCAAGGGCATCATGGCGATTGTTTCGCCCGAGCTGGCGGCTCCGAAGAGCACGTCAACTCCGGACGCGATAAGCCGCGATGTCTTCTGCACGGCCACCTGCGGCTTGGTCTCCGAGTCCTCCCAGACCACCTCGATGGGCCGGCCCAGGACTTTGCCGCCGCGCTCCTGGATGGCGAACTCGACCCCGCGCTTCATGTTCTGGCCGAACACACCGAAGGCGCCACTGAGCGGGAGGACTGCCCCGATCCTGAAAGGCTGCTGCTGCTGCGCCGTCGCGGCGAGCGAGCACGCGAACGCGGCCGCTGCAAGTGCCAAGCGAAATGCGTGTCTCATGTTGTCTCCTGTGTTGTGTCGCCCAGACCGGACCTGGGCAAAGGCGAATCGAGGTTAGTGACCCGAATTATTTCTGTCAATAAGGTTGTACCATCAAAGATGGTTGCAGTAAACGCGCGTGCCGGCTGCTAGGGGTAAGTCCCAAGGCAAGAGCATGCGCGCAGCCGCTTTTAGCAAGCGCTGAGAGGGTGGTCTAGACTCAACGCCATGGATCGCAGTCAAGGCGCATGCATCGGCAGGGGACACACTGGCGGGGATGCGGCCGGAGTCGCCGCGGAAAAGAAGCGCCTGGTTCATACGGGGTTGGTGCTGCATTTCATGGTGCAGCTGAGCATTAGCGAAGACGCAGATGCGCGCCTTGCCCAGAAGTCGATGGGTCGCGTGCACCACCGAATCCTCTACTTCGCACACTTCGCTCCTGGCCTCACGGTCAGCGAATTGCTCGCCGTTCTGGGCGTGAGGCACCAGAACATCCAGGCACCAATGCGGCAGCTGGCAAAAGCGGGCTACCTCCTCACGCGCGCATCCCCGACGGACGGCCGCGTGAAGCAGCTCTACTGCTCACGCAAAGGAGACAAGCTGCTGGAGTTCGTCTCGGGCGGGCAGAGGAATCGTTTCCAAGCCGCTTATGACAGCGTGACGCAGCAGGACATCGACAGCTACTTCAAGGTTATGACGTCCATGCTGGACCGACACCGCCGCGACTGGGTGCGGCGCCTCACCGAACTCGACGATCCTACGGAGTCCGTCTAGCGCTCGTAGATCGCGACCGCGCACACCGCCTCTTCCAGGCCGATGATGCCGCCGCCATTCTGCTGCAGGCCGATCCGCGCATCGCGTACTTGCCGCTCGCCGCTTTCACCACGTAGTTGGCTGATCACTTCGTGGCACATCGACAGCCCCGTCGCGCCAATGGGATGCCCCTTCGACACAAGACCACCTGACGGATTGATCGCGATCTTCCCGTCGATCGCGCTCGCGCCCGAAGCGGCGAAAGGACCACCCTGTCCTTCGGGGCAGAAGCGCAACATCTCAGTTTGATAGACCTCGCAAAACGAGGTCGCATCGTGAACCTCTGCGAGATCGATATCCTCGGGTCGCAAGCCTGCAAGTTCGTACGCGCGATCGGCAGCGGCCCGGGACAGGCCCGGCTCACGCTCTCCGCGGTACTTGCCGCCGGACAACGTCAGCGCCCGGATTTTCACAGCCCGCTCGCGCACGCGCGCGGGCTGTTGCTTCAGGAACCGCTCGGAACAGAGGATGACGGCCGCGGCACCGTCGCCGACTGGTGCGCACATCGCGCGCGTCAGCGGATCGGACACCATCCGATCGGCGAGGACCTGTTCGGGCGTCATCGCGAAGCGGTATTGCGCCAACGGGTTGAGACTGCCGTTGGTGTGGCTCTTTGCGCAGGCGGCTGCAATCTGTTCGCGCGTGGTTCCGTAGAGATTCATGTGGAGGCGCGCCTGCATGGAGTACGTGTCCATGGCCGCGGATCGATCGGCACCCATCTCAAAAGGTTGGCCCAGTTGCTCGCCGATGCGCGTGTAGTGCGCGATCCACTCCTCCGGGTTCAGCTGGTCGGCGCCCTTGCCGAACTCCTGCAGGATCGCAGCGGGATTCTTCGCGTCGTAGAGCTTCTCCACGCCGACCGCGATGGTCACGTCGGCGTCACCGGCACGGATCTCCTTGTACGCGCCGTTCAGCGCAAGGCTGCCAGTCGCGCATGCACCCTCGACGTTCACCACCGGAGCACGGTCCCGGAACACACCATCGCGCACCAGCGGGATGAACGCGACGTTGCCGCGCACCAGAGGCTGGCCCCAGTAGTGCATCACGCAATTGCCGAACCACGCGGCCTCGATCACCTGCGGATCGGCCAGCCCAGCATCCTGCACCGCGCAGAGGTAGGCGTCGCGCGTGAGCTCCTTGAAACCCTTGTCGGGCCAACGCCGGAAAGGCGTGGAGAAGGTTCCGAGGATGTAGACCGCTTCGGACATGCGTTGCTCCAGTATCAGATTCGCAATGGTACGACAATCTTCTTGTAATATCAATCAAACTGATCCCATGCGTCCGCCAAGCTTGTAGTCGCCCGCGTCGGTGTCAGTCGTTCAGAACTGATCATCCGTATAGGCGAGCACCGCTGCTGCGCCGTTTACCACCGTCTCCGCCAGGCCAGGCGCCTGCGCGAGGACGTGATCGGCGTAAAAGCGCGCGGTCAACAGTTTGGCGCGAAGGAAGCCCGGGTCGCCACTGCCTTGCAGCAACCCCTTGCGCGCCGCGAGTGCCGCACGCGCCAGTTGCCATCCGCCAGCGACGATGCCGAACAGTTCCAGTAGCGGGACCGCACCGGCTGCCACGCTTTTGGCATCGCTGCGGTAGTGTTCCACCACGTAGGCAACGCAGCGGCGCAACGCGACGATCCCGGCCGACAGTCGCGCGGCGACGGCGGCGAGCTCCGGATCCGCTGCAAGCAGCAGCTGTTCCTGAATCGCACCCATGTCGCGCAGGACGCGCTGCGCGGCGGCGCCACCATCACGGGCGATCTTGCGGGCCATCAGGTCTATCGCCTGGATGCCAGTGGTGCCTTCGTAGATCGGCGTGATGCGCGAATCGCGCCAGTGCTGCGCCGCGCCGGCCTCCTCGATGAAGCCCATACCGCCGTGCACCTGCACGCCGAGCGAGGTTACGAGCACCGAGCTTTCGGTGCTCCAGCCCTTGACCACGGGAATCATCAGGTCGACGAAGCTCTGATTCTCGTGCCGTATTGCTTCGTCGGGGTGAGCGGCCGCAACATCCATCGCGGCGGCGACCACGCAAGCCACGGCGCGCAGCGCCTCGGTGCGCGACTTCATCTGCAGCAACATGCGGCGCACGTCGGGATGCCGCACGATTGCGACCTTGTCGCGCGACGCGCCGCCGAGCTCGACGCCCTGCTTGCGATCGTGCGCATAGTCGCGGGCTCGCTGGTACGCGCGCTCGCACAGACCCACACCTTCAATACCGACCGAATAGCGCGCCGCGTTCATCATGATGAACATGTATTCGAGACCACGGTTCTCCTCGCCCACGAGCCAGCCTTTCGCGCCTTCGTTGTCACCGAAGGCAAGCACCGCCGTCGGGCTGCCGTGAATGCCCAGCTTGTGTTCGATGGAAACGCAGCGCACGTCGTTGCGCCCCCTAGCCTTGCCGTCGGAGTCGGACAGGAACTTCGGGACAACGAACAGCGAGATACCCTTCACGCCCTCCGGCGCATCGGGCGTCCGGGCCAGCACGAGGTGCACGATGTTCGCGGTGAGATCGTGCTCGCCGTAGGTGATGAAGATCTTCTGCCCATGCACGCGGTAGCTGCCATCGCCTTGCGGCACGGCGCGGGCGCGCACCGCCGACAGGTCTGAGCCAGCCTGCGGCTCGGTCAGGTTCATGGTCCCCGTCCACTCACCGCTGATCAGGCGCGGCAAGTAAAGATTTTTCTGTTCGTCAGTGCCGCACAGCTCCAGAGCCTCGATCGCGCCGCGCGTGAGCATGGGGCAGAGGGCGAACGCCACGTTCGCGCCGTTCCACATCTCCTCGACAAGTGCCGACACCACGCGCGGAAGCCCTTGGCCACCGAACTCCGTGCGGCAGGACAGCGCGTTCCACCCCCCTTCGGCGAATTGGCGGTAGGCTTCCCGCCAGCCGGCGGCGGTCTGCACCGCGCTATCGTTCCAGCGGGCGCCCTCGCGGTCGCCGACAACGTTCAGTGGCGACAGCACGCCGCTCGCGAACTTGCCTGCTTCCTCCAGGATCGCCGAGGCAAGTTCTTCGTTCACCTCCTCGTATCCGGGCAGCCCCCCCACTGCATCGAGGCCCGCCAGTTCCCGCAGTACGAACTGCATGTCTCGCAACGGCGCGACATATTCGCTCATCATCTTCTCCGTTCAGCGGCCGCCGTAGCTGTAGAAGCCTTGTCCGGTCTTCCGCCCGAGGCGCCCGGCGTCGACCATCTCTTTCAACAGGAGTGCTGGGCGGTACTTGGGATCGGCGAAGCCTTCATGGAGGGGTTTCCTCGTTTTCAGTGCAATAAGTGACGGTACGAAAAGCTAGCACTGGCGCGGAGGTGGTGTTGGTAGATCGTTGATTTCATTGACTTTCCTGTTCACTTTCAAATCTGCGATTCGTGGCGTCAAAC
>JACCDX010040465.1_pt1 | contig 12960 bp, 9 predicted proteins | sample 7449681 | NCBI WGS metagenome assembly JACCDX01 (sample SAMN15323450, study PRJNA562643) | freshwater metagenome | isolation source: river surface water | place: USA:Blue River Watershed | collected 2017-08-18
ACAACAATTTTTTTTAACAAATTTTTATACATATTTAAACTATAATAATGATAATGATTTTGTTATTGATTTAGATAATATATGGAAATGGATTGGATTTTCACGTAAAGACCCTGCTAAAAGATTATTAAATAAATGTTTTATACAAGATATAGATTATAAAATATCGGTTCATCCGTGCGTGGAGCAAAATCAACATGGTGGTCAAAATAAAGAACAAATTTTATTAAATATTAATTCATTTAAAAAATTTTGTTTGAAAGCAGATACACGTAAAGCAGATGAAATACACGATTATTATGTTAAATTAGAAACATTATTATATGAAACCATATTTGAAGAAACAGATGAATTAAGAAAAGAATTACAAACTAAAAATAATCAAATCATACAAATAAAAGAAGAATGTAAAAATGATTTAAAAATAAATAAAGATAATATATTAATGAATTCACATAAAGGAAAAAGATGCGTATATATTGGTGAAATTGATGATAATTTAATTAAAATCGGTTCAACAAAAAATATTATTGAAAGAAAAAAAGATCATATTAAAACATATGGAAACTTTATATTTTTAGATATTTTTCAATGCGATAATTTTAGAGATGTTGAAGAAAGTATATTTCAAAATCCAATTATAAAAAAAAATTTATATAAAAATTCTATTAATAATCATATATCACACGAAGTTGTATTATTATCAAATGATTTTAATTATGATAAATTATTATCAATTGTTAAAAAATATGTTTCCGAAGTTTATTTTCTTACACCTGAACAAATATTAGAAAAACAAAATAATGATATTGAAGAAAAAAGATTAATTATTGAAGAGAAAAGATTAATTATTGAAGAGAAAAAAATTGAATTGGAAAAAATGAAATTTATGTTTGATAAACAAAATATTATAATTAAACATAATATAAACAATAATAATATAAATGACGATAATAAAAATGACGATAATAAAAATGATGATAATAAAAATAATAATACTAATAAAAATGATAATATAAATGATGATAATATAAATGATGATAATATAAATGATGATAATATAAATGATGATAATATAAATGATGATAATATAAATGATAATAATATAAATGATGATAATATAAAAAAATATAATAGAAAACCACTTGGAAGAAAAGTTCAAAAAATTGATATAAATAATATAAATAATGTAATAAAAGTTTATGATAGTATGGCTTATGTTATTAAATCACCTGAAAATAAAAATTTTAATAAATCAGGTATTCAAGATGCTATAAAGTATAATAGACCATATAAAGGATTTAGATGGGATTATGTTGAAAATGGTCAAGATGAAAATGTATCAAAAATAAAACCATCTATTCAAAAAAATAATTTAGTTGGTACAATTAGTACAATTATAAAATTAAATTCTCAAAAAAATGAAATTATAGAAACATATCCAAATAAAACATATTTATCAAATGAATTGGGTATTTGTAAACCTACATTACGAAAAATTATTAATCATAATAAACTTTATGACGGTCATTATTACATTGAATATGATAAATGTCCTCAATATTTATTAAATAATTATAATAAACCAATAAATAAAAATATTTCTAAATTAGCAAAACCTATAAAACGTATTGATCCTATTACAGAAGAAATTACTATTTTTAATTCATTTAATGATGTATATCAAAAAATGGGTATACCACATATAACAATACAAAATGCTATTAAAGATAAAAAAATGCATGTTAAATTTTATTGGGAATATGCTTAATATTCATTAATAAAATTTCTTAAAGAAAAATATTTTAAAAAATATATATTAAAAATATAGTATATATTTTATTTAAAAATGTCAAATATTCAAGCTCAAATTGACGCTTTGGCTGTATCTATTCAAGTTTTAGATAATACACTTTCTAATGTTACCGGAAATACTCTTTCTAATTATAATCAACTTAGTCGTATTGTTGCCCAACAAGGTAACATCTACAATACCGTTTATTTTGGTTTAGGAAATCTTTCTACAGGAAATCTTAATTTTACAGGAAATTTATTTCAAAATGGTATGCCTTATTTCGCTGGTCAATGGACTACTTTAAATGGAAATATTTATTATAGTTCTGGTAATGTGGGTATTAAAAATTCAACTCCTAATTTTGAGCTTGACGTATATGGTAATATAAATTTGAGCGGAAATTTGTTTCAAAATGGTTCTCCTTATGTCGCTAGTCAATGGACAACTTTAAATGGAAATATTTATTACACTTCTGGTAATGTGGGAATCAAAAAAACAACACCTGAATTTGACCTCGATGTTAATGGTGATATAAATTTAAGTGGAAATTTGTTCCAAAATGGTTCTCCGTACATTGGTAGTCAATGGACAACTAGTGGATCTAATATTTATTATAACATTGTTAATGGTAACGTGGGAATTGGTACTACTACCCCATATTATGCTCTTGATATCGGGGGTTCAGCAAATGTTGGAGCAAATGTGTATTGTATGAATATGTTTGTAATAAATGATTGTTTAGTTCAAGGTGGCGATTTCTCGATTATGAATGGCAATTTAACAGTTTATAAACGCTTTAATACTTTTGGTGAATCCGTGCTAAATGGAAATTTAACTGTTTATAATGCTGATTTTTATAATTATGGTAATAGTTACATTTATAATGGACTTTATTTAAATAAAAATGGTGCTCTTTATACTAACAACGATGTAGCAGGACAACACGCTTTCTACTCTTTTGATACCGTTAATTTAATGAGTACCCTTTATGGCGGTGCTGATGATACAAATAAAGTAGGATATTTTCAAGCACGCGGTTATGGAGGCGGTCTACCCCTTCTTCTCAATCCAAATGGAGGAAATGTTGGAATTGGTATTGGAAACCCAACTGCTACTTTAGATATAAAAGGGTCAGGAAATATAAGTGGTAATATAAGTATAGGCGGAAATCTTATTATAAATTCAGATAGTAATATTTCAAATGCCTTAACAATTCGTACTGGTTTTAAAGGAGATGTAGCAACATCTAAATTTATAACATATGATATTCCTTTCACTGGAACACATTATTTTGGGGATAATGTGGAAGCAACTGGTAATATTATATCGGGAAGAGGACTTCAACTTGGAAATACGATTAGTAATTTAACGTCGCCATTTACAATAGTAACTGGAACACTTACAATTGGTAATATTTCTGCTAATACATCTGTTGGACCTTTTACACTTACTTATGGTTTTACTTTTTCATCGGCTCCAACTGTTACTGGAACAGCAAGATCAGGAACTTTTGCTGAAGCAGTAAGTATGTTTATTACACCAAGTACTACAACCGCAATTGTTTGGTGTAGAAATTGTTCTACTGGCGCGGCATCAAATGTTATAATCCAATGGACTGCGATCGGATTTGTTTAATATTGAGTTTTATATTATTTTTTAAGTAATAATTATAAAATTATTACCTTTTTATAAAATAGTATATATTTTATGAAATAAAAAATGAGTTGTTCTTATAATGATGAATTTGGAAATGTTTATACTTCTATCAATTATTTAGAAAGAAATTTTAATGCTATTACCGGGAATGTACTATCTAATTATAATCAATTAACTCAAATTATTTCTCAACAACCACGAATTTATAATACAATTTATTATGGAGACGGAAATATTAATACACAAAATGTAACTGTTAATTATGACGCAAATATAAGAGGAAATTACAACATTAATAATGGCAATTTGCTTATTAATAATGGTAATTTAATTGTTAGTAATGGAATTGTTTTAGGTACCAATTTTGGTTCATCTGGTCAAGTGATTGTTTCACAAGGATCTGCTTCTGCACCAGTTTGGGCTTCATCCCTAATTCTTGGAAGTCCAATAACACTTTCCACATCTGGAAGTCCAACAGGAACATACGCGGAATATACAAATATACCACCATGGGTTAATCAAATTACAATTACTATTAATGGAATGAGTACAAATGGTACAACAATTCCAAATGTATTACTTGGAACATCTGCTGGATATGTAACAAGTGGATATTTAGGTGCTATTGGTACTGATTCAAATTTTACTAGTACTAGTTTTTCAACAAGCATACTTGTTACATATGATAATGTTACTACTGCTTCTGTATTATATTCAGTTATCACATTATACAATATGGGTTCAAATGTATGGGTTTTTCGTGTAAATACAGGATTTAGTAATGTTGCTGTTGCTTCTACTGGGAATGGTACAGTTACATTGCCTGGAACATTAGATAGAGTAAGATTAACGATTAATGGAACACAAGTATTTGATGATGGAACCATTAATATACGATATCAATAATAAATAATAAATGATTTTTACATTATAAAAATTATTTTTATATTATAGAATTACTTATTTAAAAATGGCTTGTACTTGTACTGGAGAATTTGCAAATATAAATGCTACATTAAATACTTTACAAAATGGTTTTAATACTCTTACTGGAAATATATTGTATAATTATAATGAATTAATTCGTATTTCTTCACAACAATCAAATATTTTTGGAACACTTACAAATGGAAATGCAAATATAGTAACAGGAAATCTAATCATTACAAATTTTACAAATATATCAAAAAATTTATTTATTAATAATGGAAATATAAATATAAATAAAGACATTTTTTTAAGTAATGTAATTACACTTGGTACAGATAATGGACTTCTTGGTGAATCATTAAGAAGTAGCGGGACCTCTTTATTACCTATTTGGAATACACCCATTATTGTAAGCACTACACAAACATTAACTGGAACATCTCAAGCACAATTTATTGGAATTCCGTCGTGGGTAAATCAAATTACAATGGTTATAAATGGAGCAAGTACAGTTGATGGAGGTGATCCCATTGTTCGTGTTGGTACTTCCGCTGGATATGTAACAAGTGGATATTTAGGTGCAACACGCGGAAATAATGGTGCTACAACTCAAAGTTATATTACAGGAATTCGTTTATGGAATACTACTGTGTGGGATCCTACATATATTCTTTATAGTACTCTCGTTTTATATCATATGGGTTCAAATATATGGGTTTTTGAAGTATCATCATCACAAAGTAATAATACTTTTGCTGCTACAGGTACTGGTTCTATTACATTACCAAACATATTAGATAGAATTGTTTTTTTTACAGGTGCTGGAGCACTACCCAATGAATTTGATGCTGGAACTGTTAATATTCAATATAATTAAAATTATTTTTTAACAATTTTTTTAAATATGAATTAAAATATTTTTATTAAAATATTTTACTAAAATAGTATTTATTTTGATAAAATATGTCTTCAAATTGTGCTTCCGAATTTGCAAATGTATATACTACTATTTCCAGTATATCCGGAAATATGAACACTTATGTTAGTAATGTTTCATCAACTTATAGTATATTAAATCAAATGGTTTCAAATCAATCCAATATAAATAATTCGATATATAGTAGTGGTAATATTAATTGTGGAAATATATTTGCTAATTATGTAATTAATAATAATGGTAATATTATTATTCAAAATGGAAATGTAAATATCAATAATGGTAATCTTATTTTAAATGGAAAAATAGCTTTAGGAAATGATTATGGAAGCTCTGGTCAAGTACTTGTTTCTAATGGAAATACTTTACCATTATGGCGTTCATCTATAACTCGTAGTACAACTCAAAGTATGAATGGATTGTCATTTATTCCTTTTACTAACATACCTTCATGGGCAAATGAAATTATCATTATGTTTGTAAATGCTTCCACAAATGGTACTGTTGTACCGGGAATTGAAGTAGGTACTTCATCTGGTACTTATTTATCATCAGGTTATTTAGGAACTATTTGGGGAAATAATAGTGCGACAGCAACAAATTTTTCAACAAATATTCGTCTTTGGAATACTGTATGGGCAGCATCTTATGTATTTCACGGTATTGTAAGATTATATCATATGGGAGGAAATGTTTGGAATATACAAGTGAATACTGCGCGTAGTGATGCTGCACCAACAAATAGTTATGCAGCATTAGGAGAAGGGCGAATTTCTGTTGGAGCTGTATTAGATAGAATTCGTATAAATGTTGGTGCAAACGCTTTTGATGCTGGTTCAATTAATATTATGTATCATTAAAATGATAGTATATTATTATATTTTTTTATGAAAGTATGTTAAAATATAAGAAAAAAAATATTTTTTTAGTATAGATTTTATTTAACAAAAAAATGTCATCCAACGTTCAAACTCAAATCAATGATCTTAATGCCGCTGTTCAAGCTTTAGACTCTTCTTTAACACAAATTACTGGAAATACAATGTCTAATTACAATCAATTAAGTCGTATTGTTTCTCAACAAGCTAATATTTATAACACTCTTTATTACGGAACAGGTAATTTAACTACTGGGAATTTATCAGTAAGTGCTAACGCATTAATTAGTGGAAATTTAGTAATTGGTTCTGGTAATATTGTAAGTAGTGGGAATTTAGTAATTGGTCGTGCAGCTAATGTAACAGGAAATTTAGATGTTTTTGGTCTAGCATCTTTTAAATCAGGTACAACCGGAATTTTACAAACCATTTTATCATATCAAGCATTACCTTCTGCAGCTATTATTGAAAATACAACACCTTTTCCAGATGATGCTACACGCATTGTTATTAATCTTAATGGTGCTTCAACAACAAGTACAACATCCATGTTTGTTCGTGTAGGAACTATTTCAGGAACTTATCAATCAACTGGATATAATGGTGGTGTTTATACAATATCTATTGGAGTTGATGTTGTTACAGATCAGATTAAAATCACAAATAACCATTCTGCAATAACAAATTATTATACAATTATTGAATTAATTAAAGCTGGTGTAACTGGTGGAAATGATATATGGATGTATAAAACTCAATCAATTACTAATGCATCTGGTACTGGAGGATTAGCTTTAGGAAATGGTGTAGTAACTCTTACAACTGGAAAACTAAAATATTTATCCCTTAATTCAGGTGCTGGAAACTTTGATGCTGGAAGCATTTCCATTTTAAGTTGTTAAAAAAATAAACTCTTTCTTTTTAACAAAATTTTTTTGTTAAAAAATATTATTTATTATATATAGTAAAAATAAAAATATTTTAAATGAGTGCTTCTGAAATTGCTAATATTTATTCAAGCATTAATAATATTCAACTTGGTTTAAATGAAGTTACCGGAAATAATTTTTCCAATTACAATCAATTAAGTCGTATTGTTTCTCAACAAGCTAATATTTATAATACACTTTACTATGGAACAGGTAATTTAACTACTGGTAATTTATCTGTGAGTGCTAATGCATTGATTAGTGGGAATCTTGTTATTAATAATGGTAATGTAGGGATTGGTAAAACAAATCCAAGATATGCTTTTGATATGGTTGGTACAGCAAATATTACAGGTCTTTTTTATCATAATGGTAATCAAAATCAATCCATTTATTTATGTAATAATAATCCATATAGTTTTGAATTACAAGCGGGTGATTTAGGAGCTTATATTGATTTTCATACATCACCATCTCAAATAAATGATTATGATAGTCGTATTATTGCTACTGGTGGTACATCAGCAACCGGACAAGGTAATATTACATTACAAGCTCAAAATGTATCTATTACAGGTAGTTTATCTACAAATGGTTGGAACTCTTCTCCCGCAACTCATTTAGGATATCAATCTTTATCTGGTGTATCTGTTCGTAATTGGACTGGAATACCATCTTGGGCAAATGAAACAACAATATGTGTTGAAAACGCAAGTCTTACCGCATCAGCAAATATAACCATTCAAGTTGGAATTAGTAGTGGATATATTACAACTGGATATGTTTGTGGATTTACTTCACCTCTTTTTTCAACTACAACTTATACTGGAGCAACAACAGGTGTTACTTTATGGAACCCATCTGGTTCTGCTACTGATTTTTTTAGTGCTCTTTTAAAATTTGCATATCTTGGTACAAATGGTACTACACATTATTATAATATTACGGGTAGTGGTGGAGCTGGTCCATTGGCTGCTGTAAATTTAAGCTTATTTTGGGGACGTATTTCTACAAGTGAAAAAATAAATAGTATTCGTGTTATTGGTGCAAGTGGTACATTTGATAACGGTTATGCTGGTGTCTATTATTTTTAATATATTACATTTTTATTCATCTCTTTATTTTGTTGAGAAATTAATTTCGTACTTTGATAATAACAATTTTCTGATAATTTCATTTTAGGCGGTGCCATTTCAAATCCCGCTCGCCCTGTTTCACAAGGAGCATTACCGTTTTTAGGTAATCGTACATAATTATTTGTACATTGTTTATATGAACCATTTGTTACAGGACATTCAAAATATCGTGATTGCCAACATTGTTGCGTATTTAATGTAGGTACATGACAACGAACAAAAGCATCTTCTTCACTTAATACTTGAGTAGATGGCTCTATTTCTATATTTTCATCTTCACGCTCTCTTCCAAGAAAATTTGGGTCAGATGCATTATTTGTAATATCCTTTAAATTTAAATTATTTTTTAAAAATTTCTTTTCTAAATCTTCTTGGCTTTCTATTTGCGAATGATGATAAATTTCATATTTATGAGTCATTTTATCACCAAATGCTTTATATAATGCTACTACAATAACTATTAAAAAGATAAAAACAATAAATATATTCATGTTATTCTTTTTCATTTTTTTTATTTTTTAATTCTTCTTTTTATTTTACTATTATAAATATATATATTTATAATATTTTTTTATAAAAAATATACTTTTTAACTTTTTATTTATTTTTTTTAAAAAATAAATAAAAAATAAGGAAATAATTATTTATTTCTATTTATTACCATACTTTTATTTTATTTGAAATCTACAATTATTTTTTATATTAAAATATAGTACCAAAATATTTTTTTATTTAAAAAAAAATAAAAAAATGATTTCATTTTAAATTGATATAAAAAACCTTTTTATAATATATAACAACCGAATTTTTATGTTTAATTCTAATTCAACACCTTCAGTAAATTCTTTACCAGAAGTCATGTCAGCTCTTAATACTTTTTATGTAATCAAGCGTAATGGTGTTCGTGAAGAAGTATCCTTTGACAAAGTGATTCGCCGTATTCGTGCCCTTTGTGACGGCCTTTCTACTGAAATTAACCCAATGTTTGTTGGTCAGAAAGTGGTAACACAAATTTATGATGGTGTTAAAACAACTGAACTTGATGAACTTGCCGCTCAAATTTGTATTTCACTTGAAACCACACATTTAGATTACGGTAAACTTGCTAGCAGAATTATTATTTCAAATAATCATAAAAATACGAGTCCCAGTTTCTCAGAAACGATTTATATACTATATAATAATAAAGATAGTAATGGAGTTCATTGTCCACTGATTGCTGAAGATGTTTACCAAATTATTATGGCTAATAAATCAAAACTAAATGATGTACTTGATTATGAACGTGATTATCTTTTTGATTACTTTGGTTTTAAAACTCTTGAAAAAGCTTATTTAATGAAGGCAAATGTAGATGGTGTTAATAGCAAACCTCGTGTTGTTGAACGCATTCAACATCTTCTAATGCGAGTTTCTATTGGTATCCATAAAGAAGATATTAAATCAGCCATACAATCATATGTATATATGAGCCAAAAGTACTTCACACACGCTACTCCAACACTTTATAATTCAGGAACTCCTCGAAGTCAAAATTCATCTTGTTTCTTGATGGGAGTTGGTGATAGTGTTGATGGTCTTTACAAAGCTACTAGTGATATGGCAAAGATTTCGGCAAATGCTGGTGGTATTGGAATTTGTCTTTCGGATGTTCGTTCTAAAGGTTCTTATATTCGCGGTGTAAATGGAACTTCTAACGGAATTATTCCTTATTGTCGTGTGCTTAATGAAATGTCTCGTCATATTAATCAAGCAGGAAAGCGACCTGGTTCTATTGCTTGTTATTTAGAACCACATCATCCTGAAGTACTTCAATTTTTAGAACTTCGTAAAAATACAGGTGCTGAACACGAGCGTTGTCGTGATCTCTTCACCGCGCTCTGGATTTCAGATCTTTTTATGAAACGTGTTGAAGGAAATCAAATGTGGTCTTTCTTTGACCCTGATGAATGTCCGGGTCTTACAGATGCTTATGGTGATGTATATGAAGCACTTTATCTGAAATATGAAGCGCAAGGAAAGGCAAAAGGAAAACAAGTGGAAGCACGTAAAGTATGGAATGCGATGTTATCAAGTCAAATTGAAACAGGAACTCCATACATTGGTTTTAAAGATCATGTAAATAGAAAATCTAATCAAAAAAATGTTGGTACAATTAAAAATAGTAATTTATGCGTTGTTCCTGAAACAAAGATTCTTACAGGATATGGTGAAATTGAAATTGCTAAACTTGTTGATCAAGAAGTAGAAATTTGGACTGGTGAAGAGTGGTCTTCAGTAATTATCCGAGAAACAGGTAAAGGACAAAGAATTATTAAAGTTTTATTTGAAAATAATAAATATATTGAATGTACTGAATATCATAAATTCCATATGAATATTGGTGGTGTACCAACTGTTTTACGTGCTCACGAACTTAAATCTGGAATGAAAACAATTGATTGGCATTATTATGATGCTAGTCATAATATTACAGTTCATTATGATATTGTTAAAGAAGTAATTGATGAAGGTCGGATTTCTGATACATATTGCTTTACTGAACCTCTTCGTAATCGTGGTATTTTTAATGGTATTCTTGCCGGAAATTGTATCGAAATTACTGAAGTATCTACTGATGATGAGTATGCTGTATGTAATTTAGCATCTCTTTCTCTTCCTCAATTTGTTGTAATTAAAGAAAATGAAAAACCATACTTTGATTTTGATAAACTAGTTGAAGTTACAAAAGTTGTGATTCGCAATCTAAATAAAGTAATTGATGTAAATTATTACCCAGTTCCTGAAACGAAAAAATCTAATTCAAAAATGAGACCTATTGGTGCGGGAATTCAGGGACTCTCAGACGTTTTCGCAATAATGAGATTACCATTCGATGGTAGTGAAGCGCGTGAACTTAATAAAAAGATTGCAGAAGCAATGTATTATGGAGCTGTTTATTCATCTTGGGAGCTTGCTTGTGAAGAAGGTCCTTATTCCGAATTTGCTGGTAGCCCTATGAGTTTAGGACAATTCCAATTTGATATGTGGAATGTGAAACCATCTGCTACATATGATTGGGATTCTCTTAGACAAAAAGTAATGAAAGATGGTCTACGAAACTCGCTACTTATTGCACTTATGCCTACAGCATCTACATCACAAATTCTTGGAAATAATGAATGTTTTGAACCATATACATCAAATATGTATACTCGGAGAACAATTGCTGGAGACTTTATTGTCATTAATAAACATTTAGTCAAAGATTTAATGAGTGTTGGTCTTTGGAATGCTGAAATGAAAAATAAGATTATTGCTCAAAATGGTTCAGTACAAAAGATTGCTGAAATTCCAGCTGAAATTCGTGCTCTTTACAAAACAGTTTGGGAAATTAAACAAAAAGTACTGATTGATATGTCGATTGATAGAAGTCCTTTTGTATGTCAAACATCGTCTATGAATCTCTTTTTTGAAGAACCGAATGCTAGTAATCTAACATCTGCCTTTATGTATGGTTGGAAAAATGGTCTGAAGACAGGATGTTATTACATTAGAAGTGCCCCTAAGGTTCAGGCCCAAAAAGTTACTGTAGAACCAATTACTGCTAATGGAAATGGTAATAAAAAAGTTCATGTTGATGAAGAAGAAGGATGTGTAATGTGCTCAGCTTAATTAACCTTTACATTTTTTTTATTTTTTGTTTACAAAAAATAAAATCTTTCGTATAAAAACCTTTTAGATTTCTGAGCTCTTTATAAATCTTTTGTTATAAAAATATAATTATAAAATAAAAATTTATTTTATAATTTTTATTTACACCCTTTAACTTGTTGAAGATTAAATTATATTTTTAATAATACTTTTGATTGTCTAAAAATGCTTTATTACGCATTCGTGATGATTCATAAAAAGGAATATTGATTTGATAATTTTTATCAAGTTCATATTTATTACACTCTTTTTCTTCCATAATTTTTTTCGTTTTATCTTTGTGTATATTTATTACTTGAGTAATATCAGATAAACATTTATCACGTGTTCTTATATTATTTGTTTCGCAATATAGAAATTTATTCTTTTCTGGATCATATGGTTTATATAATGTATCAGCAACATATTTATTTCTTATTGTACTATAATATTTATGAACATGATTATATTCTTCTTCTTTTCCAGATTTTGGATTTGAATTGATATAAGAGCGCATTGCTACACTTAATTTTTCCAAAACCAAACAACCAGCTTTATCATTTTGAACTTGTTTTAATGAACCATCAATGTACAAATAAGCATATTTACCATCAAAATAAATATTTTTATTTTCATCATTTTCCATAATCATTGTTAAAAAGTTTTTATATAAATAAAAATTATCTTCTAAAATATAATCACGAGGAATATGTTTATAAACATAAGTTTCTTCAACAAAATCTCTTAATTTTACATTATAATTATTATTTTGAGTATTATTATTATTTTGAATATTTTGGTTCATATTTTGAATATTTACTTGATTATTTGTTTGATTTTGAATTAAAATTTTTTCTTCTTCTTTTTTAATAATGATCTTCTTAATTTTAATTTTTTATCACAACTTTCTTTATTTTTATGATGCTCTTCTAAATTTTCCTTTCTTTTATATTTTGTTTCACATCTTAAACATATAAATCTTCTTTCTCCATCTTCATAAACTATATAATCTTTATCTTCTTTTATA
>JACCDX011490785.1_pt1 | contig 12960 bp, 9 predicted proteins | sample 7449681 | NCBI WGS metagenome assembly JACCDX01 (sample SAMN15323450, study PRJNA562643) | freshwater metagenome | isolation source: river surface water | place: USA:Blue River Watershed | collected 2017-08-18
AATTTTTATCTACATAAACAAAATTAAAATCCCTCACACTATTTAAGGTTCTAACCATTATATTATTAGAGTGTAAATCTCCGTGATTAAACTTGTATCTTCTATTAGCCTCATCTAAGGCAAATGCTATCATTAATATTACTTTATCTTTTTCAACCTCTGTTATACCTACATCTTTAATAAATGATGATAAACTTAAATTTCCAGGTATATTCTCCGTTATTAATATAGAATGTTTATCACCAGATCCACATAAGGCATCATAATCATTTATTTTTAATTTATCTTCACTTGGATAACCGCAAAATATACCTCCATATGTATATGTAAAACAAGGTAAATGATTTCTCATATTATTCAATATTAAACCAACCAATATTTCGTGTAATAAGTTTTCATCCTTAAAAGCATTTGGTTGTTGCATTTTCATAATAGCAAAATCTTTAATATTCCATCCTCTTCCTGGATGAGCTAAATTTACCTTAGAAACTATACCCTCTACGGACTTCCATTTATTCTTTACACTGTCCCAGTTTAAAGTAGTCATATCAAACCACTCATTTATTCTTTGTGTAGGAGTATCAAGAGGTTTATTATTACTATTTTTTAAAAAATTGATAATAGCCCTTGTGACAGCTTGAAGATATTTTTGAGAATTTTCAGTATCAAAATTATCATCATTCATACTTTCTCTTATAATATTTTCGTCTAAATCAGTAATAGGTATATCAGTATTAAAAGGGTATGTTGATAATAATTCTAAATGTGCTTCAACATTACTCATTTGTCCCCTTAATAACTCAGTTATACTTGAAGGTATATCGTGTGTTTTAGGTGCTGAAGCTTGATCTTTGACACTACTTTTAGCGCTACTGCTTCCGTTGATACTGCTACCTATACTAGGTAATCCGCTTCCAAGAGATAATTTACTTAAATCAAGACTACTCATTTTATAATTATAAATGATTTTTTTATTTTTTTATATTATTAACTTATATTTAGAATGAAGATTTTAGCTATAGGAGACCCTCACTTTAAGGTAGATAATATTGAAGAGACAAAAATCTTCACCGATAATTTGTCCCTCTTTTTATCTCAAAATACCGATATTGAAATTATAGTCATATTAGGGGACATATTACATAACCACGAAAAACTTCATACCGTCGCCCTTAATAATGCGATAAATTTCTTTAGTATGCTTATAACCCATAAAAGAAGGTGTTTTTGCTTAGTGGGTAATCACGACGCTACTTCCAATACTATTTTCTTAAGTGATAATCACTGGATGAATGTTCTCAAAGGATGGGATGGTTTAACAATAGTAGATCACCCCATAATTGAGTTTATAAATGAAACAGACTTTATAACTCTCTGTCCATATGTTCCTGATGGTAGATTTACAGAAGCTCTTTCACATATAGTTTCAACCACAAAAATGTCAGATACAAACATTAGGATTAATGATTGGAAAAGGTCTAAGTGTATATTCTCCCATCAATTATTTGACGGTGTAAAAATGGGTGCAATTATGGCTCAAAATGTAGAAGAATGGAAAGAAGAATATCCATTCTGTATTAATGGACATATTCACGAAAATCAAAGACCCCAAGACAATCTTTATATTCCAGGTTCTGCTATGCAAGAAGGTTATGGTGATATGACAGATAAGATAGTAGCCTTAATTACTATAAATGAAAATAAAATACCTCAAATAGAAGAGATTGACCTTAATATTAAGCGTAAGAAGATTATTTATACAACCGTAGATGAAATTGATACTATACATACTAAGCTTGAAAAGAATGAAAATATAGACTATAAGATAGTCGTAAAAGGAACTGATGCGGAACTCAAAGCCCTTAAAAATTCATCAAAATATAAGGATACTTTAGAGATAAATAACGTGAAAAAAATATCATTCAAAACAACCTGGAAAGAGAATGAAAAATTAGATGATAAAGTATCATTAGAAGATGACTTTGTAGAGTGTCTTCAGACCCTTGTTACAAAAGAAGAAGATCCGTATCTTTCAAGCTTGTATGAACATATAATGTATGGGAGTGAAGATAAAAGTGATAAAGATGTTTTCTTTTTTTCTTCTGATGAATAATAAAATGTGTATGAACCTTATATTACTATATATTTTTCTAGCCTTTGTTTTAGTATATATGATTACCAGCCCCAAGGACTGGATTAACACACCATCAATGGATATTGATACTTCGATATACCATCCTGCATCGTTCCCTATTAAAAAGTAATTAATTTTAAGTCTAAACTTGAAATTAATTTATCTGTTTCTTATGAAAATATTATCAGTTTCTATTCCCCTTGGTTCTTCTCTATAATTCATAAGTGGAAATTCTTCTTGTAAATTTATTTTTTGATTATTACACTCTTTATACCCCATAAAAAGAATAATAAACATATTCAAAATGATTAAGAAATATACTAATACGAACAGCTCGTCCATTTTAAGAATTATTTTATACTTCTTTAAGTCATATTAAAGGTCCCACGAACCTTTTTTTCTCATCTTATCAAGCATATCAAAGAAATTATGTAAATCATACTCTTTCTTTATATTGAGGTACTCTCTGTAGTGATCACCGTATCTATCAGGCTTATCATCGATTAATTTGAAAAAGTTAATTAGTCGGATTCTTACCTCCACTTTTTTCTCATTAAACTTTTCAAGCATCTTAGCACGCTCATCTTCCTTAGGATAACATTTATTAAATGTTTTAAGAACAATATTATCAAAGTCCTCTTGTGAAGCTTCTAATGCGCCTCTAAATATAACAATATCTTTTTCCTTAGTAAATTGGGAACCCATTTTTAAATTACAAATTTATTTCTTAAACTTATATTAAAAAATATGGATATGAAAGATATATTTATAATTATTCTTTGTATTTACTTTATATATCTTGCTCTTTTTAAAGAGAGACAATCGCTTGGTTGTAAAGATGATAATCTCAAGACATTTTTAGCATCAGAACCGCCTTGTGATAACACTGATAATCAATATTCACGTATTATAAGGGAAAAGAAACCAGAAAATCCTTTTGAGGTTTTTAACAGAATAGTCATATGGAGAAGAAGCTTTCTTTTATCCATAATTATTATTTTTATATATCAACTAATAAGTAAGGCAGATTTTGATGGGTCAAAATTTATGTCAGGAGTGATAATTGGAACCTTCTTTATATACTTTAGTTTTAATTTTTATAGATATCACCTTGACGACTACATTTATAAGGAAATTATGAAAAACTATACTATTACACCTAAGGTTTAGGGTAATTTTAAAATGAAATTTAGTTTTTAATTTATATAGGTATATATAAGAATGGTAAAATATAATAAAGAACTCCTGGATGAATGCTTGGTAAGAGACAGTGCAAGTCTTATTGGAGAATATGAAAAGCTTAATAGAGACGCAAAAATCAAGTATAAATGTAACTGTGGAAACGAGGATGAAAAGACATTTAGAAGAGTATACCTTAATGGAGGTTTATATTGTGAAGATTGTAGCAATAAAAATAAAATAAACAAAACAAAGAAAACAAACCTTGAAAAGTATGGTACTATTTGTTCTTTAAATAATGAGCAAATTATAGAGAAAATAAAGAAAACAAATATTATTAATTTAGGAGTAGAGTGGCCTTCTCAATCTAAAGAAGTTAAGGATAAAATTAAGTTGACTAATCTTAATAATTTAGGGGTAGAATGGCCTTCTCAATCTAAAGAAGTTAAGGATAAAATTAAGTTGACTAATCTTAATAATTTAGGGGTAGAATGGCCTTCACAATCTAAAGAAGTTAAGGATAAAATTAAGTTGACTAATATAAAAATTTATGGAGTAGAGTGTCCTTTACAATCTCAAGAAATTAAAGATAAAATTAAGGTGTCTAATATAAAAAAATATAGCGTTGAAAATCCCTCACAGAATGAAGATATTAAGAATAAGAAAATACAAACATCTTTAAAAAATTATGGGGTAAAATCACCTATGCAACATCCTTATATTTTAGAAAAATCTGCTCTAAATTCTTATAAATTAAAAGACTATATTTTACCGTCTAAAAATATATTAAAATATCAAGGTTATGAGAACTTTGCTTTGGACAAAATAATTAAAGATTGGAAAATAAAAGAAATAGATATAATAACAAGTAGAGATAAAGTTCCTGAAATTTGGTGGATAGATAAAGATGAAAAAAGAAGGAGATATTTTGTTGACATTTATATACCATCTAAGAACCTTATAATAGAAGTAAAAAGTATATGGACTATTACTTTAAATAAAGATGATATTATGTCAAAAATAAATGCATCAAAAGATCTTGGGTTTAATGCTCTATTATGGGTTTTTGATAAAAAAGGTAATTTATGCGAAGAATATAATTAAAGTTTAATTTTATTTCAAAAAAGTAGAAATAAAATTAAGGGTAATTCTAAAGTTATTTTACATTGGACCAATAGATGAATTATTAGTCTTACGTAAAGGCATATATTTTTGTTGCCAGCTTTCACGGTTCATCTTAGACATCAAATGTTCCATTTGATCTTGTCTATGGTATAAATCATCAGCATCATATTGCGAGGTTGCTTTAGATCTCATATCATCAAGTGATGCTGTACGGTTATATTCAGGCCAAACTTGTCCTTGGGGATTTTTATATTCTACAAATTCGACATTACTTCTTTGAAGAAAATTAGGTTGTCTGTAGGCATCAATATCTGAATAGTAATAATTTACGGACCCAAGGTTAACATCAGAATAACTTCTGTAAGCATCACCATAAGAGTTGAAACGAGGATCATAAATATTTTCAAAATCAATACTTCCCGCAGCTGGAGTATAGTTTGAATAATTTGCGGAGAATTCAGTTCTAAGAGGTTGTGCATTAATTTGACCCTTAGTACCATCAGTTCTAACGAGTTGAGGGTCTATACGGGTATATAAAGGCATATTCATATTATTATTTTGAACTTGATCTAAAAATCTAGGTGGTTCTTGTGGAGTATATGTAATACCGAGATTACTATTAATTGGAGTTTGGTCCATTGAGAAGCTGTATAATTTTGGTTGAATATCTTGTAAATATACCCTTCTTTCAGGTTGTCTAAAGTATTCATCATTATAAACGTATGTTGGACTTTGTTGTAATAATTGATCATTTGCTACATTATTTGTAGGTGGTTGTGCTCTATTAAATTTAGTATAGGTTGCATTGATACTTTCACCTTGAGAATGTCTTCCTCCAGATAAGTCTTTAACACCATCTAATTCATCTAAGGTAATAAAGTCAAATTTTTCAATAATCTTTCTTGGAGCTTGATCAGCCTTGTTTACTTGAGCAACATTATCAGGGACTTCTTCGTTTGGTTTCATTTGGGAATTTTGATACATATTATTTACAGTCTTCATTTCTTGTGGATTATCTGAATAGGTTGAAACAGGGTGTTTTATATTTGCTTCATAATCAACTGTTGATGGATATCTATCCATAAATTGACCTGCTGTATATACTCCATCACCTTTATTATCACCTATTCTATTCATATTATAAACAGCATTTTCGACTCTTGATTTAAACATAACAGGTTCTGCAAGTTCATATGGTAAATTATTTGTCATACCGTGACTTTGACCTGCATCTAAGTCGTCTGTTAAATCTGTAATGTTACTGTCATTTATACGGGATATCTTTGTGCTTTCCTTACCAAAAGCATCTCTGTCAAAAATACGTGGGGCAATTACAGGCGCAATCATCGCACGTCTATTAACACCATCTTTAGGTGCAAAGTATTGAATATCAGCTGAAATATCTCTTTGACCATTTTCAAAGTTAAATGAAGTTGCTTTAAGATATTCATCAGAAGAACCAAATGTGGTTGAATTATTAGGGGAATATACTGGAATTAATGATTCATCAACTGCAGGCTTAAGTCTTTCTGCATTTGGTAAAGAAAAATTCTTAGAGTAATTTGAAGGTATTGAACCTTGAAATACAGGTTTAGGAGTATATTGACCTTCAACGTTTACTTGGTAATTTGTGGTATCAAAAAGAGATGTAAAACCTTCTCTTTCATTTTTAGTGGAGGTTAAATAAATTAAAATAATAAAGAGTATACTTAAGACTAAAAATGCCTTTGTATATTTATAATTTGAAATCATCATAACAATTGAAATATATATGACAAAACGAGTTAATGAATTTAAACGTTCACCTGAGGCTAAACTTCCGTGAGGAATTGGAGATACGCTACAGAATAAACTTGAAGGGTTTTTAAGCCAAAAAGTTTCACCTTCTCCTTGGCAACAAGAATCACCTACTGGACAATTATGTTCGCTCATTTATTAATAGACTGTTATAAAAAAAAGATTTTCTTTTTATTTTTATCATACTTAAAATAAAAGACTTAATTTTTTAGTGATCTCTAATGAATTCATATTTGATAATTTTTCTATATCTTCTACACTCATTTTATCCCTTAATAATACTCGTTTATTTTTCTTACTATCCGCATCCCAAAAATATAAGATTGTATTCTCACTGTATTCTGGCCTCATTGAACAATTACGGATATAAAAACGTATCATATCATTTACACTTTTTATTGGAACCTGTTTATATAACTCATCTATTAGATTAATATTATCCTTAACATATCTTGAATATAACATACTTAAAATATTCAAACAATATTTACAATTCACTATTGTCTCAGCCCAATTAAGATTACAAACAGCATCTCTAAATTCAGGGACAATTTTACGTTTGAAATCGTTAAATAACTTTTTCAAGGTATCCTTACCTGTATTCTTTGATATAATATTCCAATTTTCAAATGTTAATGTGGCTAATTCTCTTACTACAAAAAATAAGTCATTTACATCTTCAAACATACTCATATCATATAATTTTTGTAATTGAACCATTAACTTTATAAATGAGGTAGAAATAGCCTCTTCTTCTGAATTAAAAGATGTTCTTAATTCTTCTTCTAATTCCTCTTTCCAAGGCAAAGATATACCTAAAGATAGTGTTAATAATATATCTTTATCAAGGTCAACCCAAATTGGTAATTCGTTTAATCCTTTTTGAGAAACCTTTTGCTCTTCTTCTATACCTAATTCTTTATTTCTCTTTTCAATCTTTTGTTTTCTTAATTCATCCAATTTACTCTTTGGTGCTTCTTTAGGCTTATATCCCGTTGTTAATCCTCTACAGCATTTTACAATATAAGACATACTCATCTTTAAAATATTGTTTGGGAGGGTCTTCCAACCCTTCTTTCTTAAAACTGGCAAATATCTAAAGAAATACATCATCTTTGTTGATAAGTAATAAAACTCGTCATCATCATACTCTAATTTATTCATTGCACTCAATAAAAAATGATGCATATCATTCAACTTATCATATACAGTTGGTTGTAGCCCTTTTGTATAATGTTCAACTGATGTCTTCATTGTACCTCCAATCAATGCATTTGAATAACTCATACCCATATCAATTATAACAGGGTAAAATCCGTATGTAGGAATACTAAATACTTCATCCTCAATCTTATACACAAATACCGCCTCTGGTTCACACTCTTTTATCAATATATTATCAATATGTAAATCGTAATGTGTAAACTCGCAATGTTTCTGTGCTATACTTAACCCGCACAATACGCCTAAAATTAACGAGTTAATCAAAGACTTATCAGCGTGCTTTGTAAAATCGTAAAATGAATGAGGAGAAATATACTCTAAAAATAATACATTGGTAGGAAGATATTCTTTATCATCCATAAATAATTTACACTCTTTCTTAAACTCTTCATCAATTTCTTCATCTTCACTAGTACTTTCACTCTCACTTCCACTTTCATCTTCATAATCGCTATCTTCAGGTGTATTTATATAGATAAAGGTTCTTGAAATAGGTAATTCAACGCACCCTAAATTACCCACAAAATTAGGACAGAAATCTTTTAACTTATTAAGGTCTAAAGTAACTTGATTTTCGTGTTCAATACTTCTATCAATTTCCACGGATAATTTAAAGATGACTTGTTGTCCTGTAGCACGATGTTCAAGTAATCCAACAATACCTTGAACACCACTTGATTCAAAGGTCTTAATAAATCTAAATTCATTTCTCATAATTTCCAGCTTTCTGTTAGGATGACTATTATCACGCGCTAATTTACAACTTTTACTTACCTTGTACATTAAATGCTTGATATCATTAGTATTTAATTCAGGGGATGATGACATCTTTTTTGTAAAAAACAAAATAATTCTTTAATTACCGATTAAATTGATTTTTTTATTTTATTTTTATATCATTCACTATAGAAAAATGTTGAAGAGAAAATTAACCTCAGAAGAGATTGAATTCATAGCTGATGCTATTGTCCCTAATCCATATATTAGTAAGGACATTTCTATGTGCATCGTCGAAAACCTTAAACTAAACATCAGAAAACAACTTTCAAATATTGAAACTTATCCTGAAAATATCCCTAAACTTAAAGATGAAATACATAAGTATTATATAAGAAGTCAACTTGACCCTTCAGAATCTGTTGGATGTATAGCCGCATCATCAATCGGTGCCGACACAACTCAGGCTAGTTTGAACAGTGTAGAATGGAACACAAGAGTTCTAATTGATAAGAATGGCAATATGAAAGAAGACTGTATTGGTAGAATTATTGATGATGAATTTAACATTAAAGGTTTTACAACTGTTGTTTATTCAGGTCAAATTGACGATAATGTTAAAAATGGAAATAACCCTTATGCTCAAGTTTTAAATACAGATGATAAAAACTGGCTTATTACATCTGTTGATGAAGATGGTAATTCTAGTTGGAAAAAAATAACCCAATTAATTAGACACCCCTTATACACAGGCTTAATTAAGGTTTCTACTAAAACAGGTAGGAGTGTAGTTGCAACAACAGGTTTATCATTCTTAGTTAAAAGAGAGGGTAAAATTGTCCCTATAAATGGAAGTGAGTTGACTATAGGGGATAAACTTCCTATATCTTGGAAAATACCTAAGCCTAATACTGTTAAAACTAGTTTACATCTTAAGGATTATTTAAGCCCAAGAGAATATATTTATGGAAGTGACTTGTGGAAGGCTAAAGAAATAAGAGATCATTATTATGTATCTCTTGGTAAGAAGAAATATCCTTGGTGGAAAGAACATAATGGAATTGATTTTATACTTCCGTTTCAAAGAGGAGATACAGCAATGGAATGTATTGAAGGAAAAGGTAAATCTAAAATAGGAAATGAAGACATATTAAAAGGTTATGTTTATAATCATATCAGAAGTTCAGCCCAAAATTTAATACCTGAATATATCCCTTTAGATGAAGACTTTGGGTTCTTTATTGGCGCTTATCTTGCAGATGGTTGTTCAAGTGATAATTATATAGCTATAAGTAAGTATGATAAGTCTTATTTAGATAGAATAGAAAAATTAGCCACTAAATGGGGTGTTAAAATTCATTATACAAATATAGGCTATAAGTATACTCATATGAACAAATACGAAGAAAAGAAAGGAAGAGAGGTAACTGAACACGCAAAAAATATGGAAAATAATCAAGGTAATGCCGACATAAGATTGCATAGCACCTTGCTTAATACTTTAATATCAAATCTGTGCGGTAAAGGAAGCGAAAATAAGCGTGTTCCTGATTTTGCTTATAATGCACCTGATGAGTTTGTTAGAGGTATGTTAGATGGATTATTCTCAGGAGATGGATGTATAACAAAAAATGATATAAAATATTGTTCAGTGTCTAATACCCTTATAGATGGTATATTAACATTTCTTGCAAGAATAGAAGTGTTTGCAACTAAAGGAGAAGTTATTGTTAATAAAAATAATAAAGGAAGTAAAGTTATTCTCCCTATATATACCTTAAGAATAGCTTCTGAAAATGTAAATAGATTTACAGAATTTATAGGTAATTTAACCATAAAGGAAAAAGATAGTAAACTTGAAGAGCAAATGTGTAGAGAAAGATTACACAATATATATTACCTTGAAAAAGATAATGTTCTTAATGATGTTATTATGGATGAAATTGTCTCTATAGAGTCCGTTGAAACTAATACATATGTTTATGATTTTACAGTTGAAGAAACTAAAAACTTCATAATTCAGGGTAATTTGAACCAGCGAGATTCGTTCCACAGCGCGGGAATTGGCAAGGCTAATTTAACCGGTGGATTGGTTAGACAAAATGAATTATTAAATGCCTCAAAAAAGGTCAAAACACCCTCTTGTAGTATTCATTTAAACAAAGATATGATAGACGTCACAGATCTCTTTAAAGTAAAAGAATTTGTTAACAGTAGTATAAGATATTATGAACTTCAAGATATGATTGAAAATATATCTATTGAAAATAACCCTGAATTAAATGATGAGGAAAAAAAATATTATACTTTTTTCTCCAACGTGTTTGACGAAGATCATAAAGGTTGTGAATGGAGAATAAAAATTGACCTTAAACTTGACGCATTATATAAATCTAAAAAAACCCTCCTTGATATAACCTGTGCTATTTACTCTTGTATTGATGAAGAAAGAGAATATCTTGGTATTGTTTTCTTCCCTGATATAACAGGTAGATTAGATATATGGGTAAAGAACAACATAGAAGATCCTGAAACATACGTTAGAACTTCTAAGAAGAAAAAGCTTGAAGTTTTAGAACATCATAAAGAAGTTATTGACACTATTGTTAACTCAGAAAATAAGTTTCAGAAATTTATTAAAAACATTCTTATTCCAACCTTGAATAGTGTTCCTGTAAGTGGTATATTTGGTATTGAAGACTGTTATTATTCCCAAATAAAGAAAACCGATGAATGGATGATTGATACTAAAGGTAGCAACTATAAAGAACTTATTACCCAACCTTATGTTGACTTTAAAAAAACAAAAAGTAATAATGTATGGGATATGATGGAGATTTTAGGTATAGAAGGAGCTCATAATTTTTTAGTAGAAGAATTCAGTAAGGTTATCACTGTCAATAAAAGACATCTTAATATCCTTCTTGATAGTATGACTTTTCAAGGTAAGATTATGAGTGTAAGTAGATATGGTATTGATAGAAAACAAGTTGGTCCTCTTGCCAAAGCCTGTTTTGAGCAACCTGTGGAAAATTTTCTTATCAGTGCAACTAAAGGTGAAATTGATGATATTGTAGGTGTCACTGCATCAATTACCCTTGGTAAGCTATCAAGAATAGGTACAGGTAGCGTTGACCTTATTGTTGATGAAGATAAAATTAAGAGGGAATTAGAAGCGATGAAATTAGAAGATATTAAAGAAGATGATAATGAGGAAGAAGAGTTGTTTTTAGTATAAATGTTTTTTTTTAAATTAATTGATTTTTTATTCTTTTATTTTAAGTATAAAAATAAAAGAATGAGTAAGACTTGTAATCAGTGTAATTCGAGCCTTCCTTTAGAAAGTTTTTATAAACGTCATAATCAATGTAAATTATGCACCAAAAATAAAAGAAAATGTATTCACAATAAATTTAAGGCCTATTGCAAAGAATGTGGTGGTAGTCAAATTTGTAGTCATAATATAATAAAGGCACAATGTAGAGATTGTGGAGGAAGTGCTTTTTGTGAACACAATATAAAAAGAAGCACTTGTAGAGAGTGTGGAGATAGTGCTTTTTGTGAACACAATATTCAAAAGGCACAATGTAGAGATTGTGGAGGAAGTGCTTTTTGTGAACACGATATAAGAAGAAGTAGATGTAGAGAGTGTGGAGGTAGTGCTTTTTGTATGCATAATATGAGAAATGATTATTGTAGAGAGTGTGGAGGTAGTGCTTTTTGTATGCATAATATTCAAAAGAGTCAATGTATAATATGCACTCCTAAAAATGCTTGTATAGAGTGCAAAAGTGTTTATGTAAATAAAACAACTTATTGTTACCCTCTATGTCAAGCTTGTTTTTGTAATAAGTATCCTGATAACGAGAAATCTACCCTTTATAAAATAAAAGAACGTTATTTGAGGGATGAGTTAAGACTGAGATTTCCTGATAAGAATATTAATATGATATTTGATAAAGCTGTAGACGGAGGATGTAGTAAGAAGAGACCTGATATTCTGATAGACCTTCTTTTATACTCTATAATTATAGAGTGTGACGAAGAACAGCATAAGAACTATGAATGTGAGAATAAGAGGACAATGCAACTATTTGAAGACCTTGGAAATAGGCCTTTAATTATGATAAGATTTAATCCTGATAGTTATGTTGAAAATGATAAGAAAGTAGAAGGGTGTTTTAAACCTTTAATTAAGATTGAAGATATTCATAAAAAGAAATTTTATGATATAAACGAAAAAGAATGGGAAAGAAGATTGGATATACTTGAAGAAGTTATAAGAGGAAAGATAAAGGAAGAAATACCAGAAAAAGAAGTAGAAGAAATAAAATTATTTTATGATGTTTAATATATCAAGTTTAACCTTAATATATTAATTTTAAATTTAACTTTGGATTTAAGCGAAGTTTCCTCTATCAGAGTTGATACCAAATGGTGAGGTACGTTCAACTTGTCTTTGTTGAGGAGTGAGTGTACGTTCAAAGATAGAGTCTTTGAGGGTAGAAGATTGTTGAATATCGCTGTAGTTGGAGAAGTAACCTTGGACAACATCTTTATCACCGACACTTCTAATATCGAACCATCCTCTCTTTTCAGGCATAATTTCAAGGTCACCTCTGAAATAATCAACATCACCATAATTACGTCTCTTTAAAGGTGCAAAAAGTGTTCTTTCATAAATGAAATTGTTAGGATCAGTTGGGTCTAAGTTAGCAGAGTATCTCATATCAGGAGTTGGCATAATATCTTTAACATCTTGTAATTGTGGGGTACCTTTACCT
>JACCDX010587979.1_pt1 | contig 12957 bp, 10 predicted proteins | sample 7449681 | NCBI WGS metagenome assembly JACCDX01 (sample SAMN15323450, study PRJNA562643) | freshwater metagenome | isolation source: river surface water | place: USA:Blue River Watershed | collected 2017-08-18
GCTCGTCGAAACCGCCGGTTCAGAAGTTCTTGAAGGGCATATTCAACGTCGCGACAAGCCAGAGCCATCGACCTATATCGGTGCCGGAAAATTGGAAGATCTGCGGGCCATTGTTCGCTCGACTGGCGCAGATACCGTTATCTGCGATGGAGAGTTATCTCCCTCTCAGCTGCGCACCTTAGAAGATAAGTTAAAGGTAAAGGTCGTAGATCGCACCGCACTCATTCTCGATATCTTTGCACAGCACGCCAAGAGTAAAGAAGGCAAGGCGCAGGTAGAACTCGCGCAGATTGCTTACCTACTTCCTCGTCTGCGCGGTTGGGGTGATTCACTTTCCCGCCAAGTCGGTGGTCGCGCTGCAGGTGGTGCAGGTATCGGTGGCCGCGGTCCAGGTGAAACTAAGATCGAAACAGATCGGCGCCGAATCCGCGACAAGATGGCTAAGTTGCGCCGCGAGATCGCAGAGATGAAGGTATCCCGCGATACCAAACGTCAAGAACGTAAACGATTTAACATTCCATCGGTAGCGATAGCTGGTTACACCAACGCAGGAAAGTCATCACTTCTAAACCGGCTGACCAATGCTGGCGTGCTTGTCGAAAATGCTTTATTTGCAACCCTTGATCCAACTGTGCGCAAGTCACAAACTGCCGATGGTCGCACCTACACGCTCTCTGACACAGTCGGATTTGTGCGCCATTTACCGCACCAATTAGTTGATGCCTTTAAATCGACTCTAGAAGAAGTATCTGGAGCAGATTTAATCGTTCATGTGGTCGATGGTTCGCATCCAGATCCTTTTGAGCAGATCCGCGCCGTCCGCGAAGTTATAACCGATATTGGCGGGGGAGATATCCCAGAAATTATCGCCATCAATAAGGTTGATTCCGCAAACCCGAATGTCGTTTTGGAGATCCTGCGAAAAGAGAAGAACAGTTATGCATTCTCTGCACGAACCGGATTTGGAATTGAAGGTTTAGTACATGCAATTGAAAAATCACTTCCACAGCCGAATATCGAGATCAATTCGATAATTCCTTACAACCGGGGTGACTTGGTGAACGCAATTCACGAAACCGGAGAGATCCTCTCAGAGGAATATGTGGAGAGTGGTACCGCTATTCATGCGCGCGTGGGGGCATCTCTTGCTAAAGCGATAGAAGCGGCTCAAAAACCCTTCTAAAGACTGGTCATTACTTATTTATGCGGGGAATATCTGCGACACGCCGATGGTTGTAATGGGTAATCACAGGTAAGTGCGCGAGTATGCGCCCGTACGCAACGAGCAATAGATGTGAGTTGTTTTAGATTAAATGGAAGTGAGGTGAGAGCAGTGGCAACAGATTACGACACCCCCCGAAAGACGGATGAGGAACTCCACGAGGAGTCGCTAGAAGAACTCAAAGCTAAGCGCGTCGATGCTCAATCCGGTCAGATTGATGTCGATGAAGCAGAGGCGGCAGAGAATCTAGAACTTCCTGGCGCAGATTTATCTGGCGAAGAGCTAGCAGTGCGCGTTGTTCCAAAGCAGGTCGATGAATTTACTTGTTCACGATGCTTCTTGGTGCATCACATTACACAGCTCGCCAAGGGCGAGGGTGCCAAGGCAGTCTGCAAAGAGTGCAATTAAGCTAGCAGTCTGTAAAGAATGCAATTAAGTTAAATTAACTTACTAGGTTTAACGATTAAGCAGCGCGGCGATTTCTTCGCCGCGTTTGCTCGTTATCAGCCAATATGGCGTCTTATCTCGAGGATCGCTTAGATCGATTCGCAGACCACGTGGCTCCCAGAATTTGATTGCCAGATAAGCGGCTGGATCAGCATCGCGAGTACGCAGCAGCCTCATTGAGGTTTTATCTAAAACAGTAACTTTACCGAGATATTTAACTTCGATATTTGCCTTATCAATCTTGAAAACTTCTCCATCAAAAGTGATCTCTGAAGTCATTGAGATCGAAATCCAAATCAGCGCAATAGTTGAGAGCACCAGAGTGACCAGCGTCGCTCGAGTATCGAGCGCAGCCCAAACTGAGAGAACGATTGAGAGGAAGAGAAAATAAATAAAGGCCAGTACCCAAATCGGCGGCCTTAGGACTTCGCGGAAGATCACACCTTTATTCTAGTCTTTTCACAACGTGAGACGTAGATGAAGTTATGACAATGAAGTAAAGTGAGGCTATGAGTCGAGTACCAAGTACAACTCCTCCGGAGGGCGCAATAATTCCAGAGCGCCATCCAAAAGCTCCTGAGATTGGCACCAAGATTCCATCTCACTTTGGGCATTGCTTTGGTTGCGGCGAACTTCATCCGACCGGTCTACATCTAGTCGCAAAAGCTGGAGCTGCTGCAGATCTAACCGCAGAATTTACAGTTACAGAAAATCATCAGGGTGCACCAGGTTTGGCGCACGGTGGATTGTTATCGCTGGCATTTGATGAAGCACTGGGCAAATTAATGTGGCTGATTCGCTCTCCAGCAGTCACTGCTCGTTTGGAAACTGATTTTCTTAAGCCTGTCCCTATGGGAACAACCTTGCATATAACGGCGCGAATTACTGGCCAGGTAAATCGCAAGGTTTACACAGCTGCAGAAGGTCGACTTGGTGGACCTGACGGTGAGATCGCTGTTAAGGCTGCTGCTTTATTTGTAATTGTTCCGATGTCGCACTTTTTGGAGAATGCTCCAAAAGAGTATCTCGAACACATCGCTAAGACTCCAGAGATCTTGGCATTCGTAGATCCCGAATTTGAGATAAATCCATAATGGGAGTTCAAGTACTTGTTACACGGCTAGATCTAGATCTTCCGCTTCCACGTTATGCCAAAGGCGGCGATGCTGGCGCAGATATCGTCTCTCGTATCGATGTCACGCTTGCACCAGGAGAGCGCACTTTAGTTCCGACAGGTATATCTATCGCCCTTCCCGATGGTTACGTAGCGCTAGTTCATCCGCGTTCCGGGCTAGCCATTAAGCATGGCGTCACAATGGTTAACTCACCGGGCACGGTTGATGCGGGATTTCGTGGAGAACTTCAAATTATTTTAATCAATCACGATCCTAAAGAGAGCGTTTCCTTCAAGCGCGGCGATCGTATTGCGCAGTTGGTAATTCAAAAAGTCGAACGTGCTGAATTCGTAGAAGTAGAGAGCCTGCCAGGTTCTGGTCGTGGCGCAGATGGCTTTGGATCAACGGGTCGCGCATGAGTAATCCGGGTCATCACGAAGATAAAGCTAAAGTTCTCGCCGCCTTTGGGGGCAAGAAAGGCTTAATTGATTCTGGTATTCCTTCAGTAATTTTTCTAGTTGTTTTTAACGTTACCGACGAACTGCAAAGCGCGCTAATTGCATCTGTTGCAGTATCAGCTCTCTTAACCATTATTCGACTAGCTATGCGCGAGACTATTCAACACGCAGTCTCTGGTCTGATCGGATCATTAATTTGCGCTTGGTTTGCCAACCGCACCGGAAATGCCAGCGATCTTTACCTTCCGAAGTTGTTAACCAACCTTGGTTACGGAAGCGTTTACTTGATTGCGAATTTAGCGGGATGGCCAATCCTTGGCCTATTGCTTGGCCCAATCCTGGGCGAGAACCTCCAATGGCGTAAAGATCCTGCCCGTGCGCGCGCATACAAACGAGCAAGCTGGCTTTGGGTAGGAATGTTCTTCATCCGCATAGCCGTGCAGTATCCAATTTACAGAAGTGGAAATGTGAACTTACTAGGAACAGTAAATCTAGCGATGGGTTATCCGTTGTTTCTGGCAACGGCATACGGTTCTTGGATGATCTTGAAGTCTGTTCCGACTACGAAAATCGCAGAGAAGTAAAGTTACTGCTCGATGAAGCAGGATTTGATTAAGCCCTCTGCAGTTGCTGATGCAACAAAGAGAAGCTCGTCGCCAGCGCTAAATACATCTGTTGGAGTCGGTGTAATTACACGTCCATCACGCACGATCGCGGCAAGTGATGCATCATCTGGAAGCGTAATTTCTTCAACTGTCTTGCCGATGCACATTGATGAATCAGGAAGCGTTAACTCAACCAAATTCGCCTGACCTTTTCGGAAAGAGAATAGTCGGACAACATCTCCGACGCTAACTGCTTCCTCAACCAGCGCTGAAATAATTCTTGGCGTTGATACTGCAACATCTACGCCCCAAGATGAATCAAAGAGCCATTCATTCTTTGGATGGTTAATGCGTGCAACAACGCGAGGAACGCCATATTCGGTCTTGGCCAACAGCGAGGCAACCAAATTAACTTTGTCATCACCGGTTGCTGCAACTAAAACCTGGCAATTATTCAATACCGCTTTATCGAGCGAAGTGATCTCGCAAGCATCGGCCATTAACCATTCGGCATCTGGAACTGATTCCATCTTCAACGCTTTGGGATCGCGATCGATTAGAAGTACCTGGTGTCCGTTATCAAGAAGTTCGCGTGCGATTGCACGACCTACATTTCCGGCTCCGGCGATAGCAATTCTCATGAATGATCCTCAGGTGAGCGCGCCAGAATGGCCTCTACTGCCGCGGTATTTTCGGCTCTTACAGTTACATGCATTAGATCGCCTTCTTGCAAAACGGTATGTTCATCTGGGATTAAGCCTTCAGCGAGGCGGGTTAAAAACGCGACCCGAGCATCGATCGCTGATTCGATCTCTGAAATTGGGCGACCAAACCAATCTTTATGGGGATGCATCTCGCAGAGTTGAATTGTTCCGCTGGCATCGCGCCAATCAGAGAGAGAGCCTTCAGGTACTAGGCGGCGCAGGATCTGATCGGTTGCCCAGATAACGGTGGCAACTGTTGGGATGCCGAGGCGCTGATAAATCTCAGCGCGCCCTGGATCGTAGATACGCGCTACAACATTTGGTACGCCATAAGTTTCGCGGGCAACGCGGGCTGCCAAAATATTTGAGTTATCGCCATTACTTACCGCGGCAAATGCATCAGCAGTTTCAATTCCGGCTTCAAGCAAGGTATCGCGATCGAAACCAACGCCTGCAACAGTACGACCTTTAAAGTCTGGACCAAGGCGACGGAAGGCTTCGCGAGATTGATCAATGATTGCTACTGAATGGCCGGCAGCTTCTAATTCGCTCGCCAAAGAGGAACCAACTCGACCGCATCCCATTATCACGACGTGCACGAGGTTTAACTTACCACCTCTAGGCTTGGGCACATGGCGATAGATGATCCTCGAATGGAAAAAACAGAACGAAAGGCAGACCTTTCCGTAGGTCAACGCTTTGTCGTCACTATCGAGAAGATCGCCCACGGCGGCCATTTCATTGCGCGCCATCTTGGAGCGGTGATCTTTGTTCGCCATGCGATACCAGGAGAAGAAGTTGAGATTGAGATAACCAGTACTGGATCTTCATTTAATCGCGCCGATGTCGTGAAAGTTTTGAGCGCATCTAGCGATCGAGTGAGCGCTCCCTGCCAGTTTGCGCATCGCGCTGGTTGTGGAGGCTGCGACTTTCAACATATTTCGCTGGAACGCCAACGCCAGTTAAAGAGCGAGGTAATCACAGAGCAATTTGCCCGTATCGCCAAGAAAGAAGTGACCGTGCAGGTTGAAGAAGTTGGTGGACCGCTTGGCTATCGCACCCGCTTTACCGCTGTAACTACTCGAGATGGAGCGCTCGGTTTCCGCCAATCTCGGAGCAATAAAGTTGTTCCGGTATCTGATTGCCGAATTTTGCAGCCCGAATTGAAATATCAAGAGTTGAGTAATCGAAAGTGGAAAGGCGATCTGCAAGTCGAAGTATCAATATCCTCTAGTGGATCCTTAACTGGCGAGCGAACAATTGCGACGGGATACACCCGTGATGAAAGTCCCGTGAGAACTTCTGAAGGACCAGATATCGCAACTTATGAAGTAAATGGATTTCCATTAGAAGTTTCACAACGCTCGTTCTGGCAGAGCCACAAGGATGCGCCACGAGTTTTAACGGAAGCTGTTTTGAAGTTCGCTAAAGTAAAGAGTGGAGATCACGTACTTGATCTATATGGCGGGGTTGGCCTTTTCACTTCGCAGATACTGGGAGATATTGGCGAGGACGGCAGAGTCGATCTAGTTGAAGGCAGTAAATCAGCAACTGGGGATGCGCTGAGAAATTTTGCGGGTCACACCAATGTCGGTATTCACACAGGTGATGTTGAAAAGATTCTGCCGAGATTTTCAAAGGCGGATGTGATTATTCTCGATCCACCGCGTGAAGGCGCCGGAAAGAACGTCGTCGAATCAATGGTTTCACTACAGCCGCGGGCAATTGTTTATGTGGCCTGCGATCCTGCAGCCCTTGCCCGAGATAGCGCTTATCTGGAAAGTTCTGGATATGCGCTAGCCGAAATTCGCGCCTTCGATCTCTTTCCAATGACGCAACACATCGAATCTGTTGCGCTTTTTAAGCGAGTTAAGGTATCTTGACGTCAAGATAAATCAGTGAGGGATAAACGATGAGCAAAAATTCATTAGGTGCCAAGAAGAATCTAAACGTTGGCGGAAAAGATTTTGAAATCTTTGATATCTCTCAGATCGAGGGCGCCGCTAGTCTGCCGTTCTCACTTAAAGTCTTATTAGAAAATTTACTGCGCACTGAAGATGGCGCAAATATCACCGCTGATCACATCAAGGCACTCGCACAATGGGATCCATCTGTTGAACCAGATACCGAAATTCAATTTACGCCAGCGCGCGTTGTAATGCAGGATTTCACTGGCGTTCCTTGTGTAGTCGACCTCGCAACTATGCGGGAAGCCATTGTCGATCTTGGGGGAGACCCAGCGAAGGTTAATCCGCTGGCACCTGCTGAACTTGTTATCGATCACTCTGTTATCGCAGATGTATTCGGTACAAAAGATTCTTTCGAGCAGAACACCGATATTGAATATGAGCGTAACCGCGAGCGTTATCGCTTCTTACGCTGGGGCCAAGGAGCCTTTGATGAATTTAAAGTTGTTCCACCTGGAACCGGAATTGTTCACCAAGTAAATATTGAATACCTAGCGAGAGTAATCATGACTCGCACAGTAAATGGAGTGCTCCGCGCGTATCCAGATACTGTCGTTGGTACAGATTCACATACAACAATGGTCAACGGACTCGGAGTTCTGGGCTGGGGCGTAGGCGGTATTGAGGCAGAAGCAGCTCTTCTTGGTCAACCAGTTTCAATGTTGATTCCCCGCGTAGTTGGATTCAAGCTCAGTGGTTCACTTCCTGTGGGCACAACAGCCACAGATATGGCGCTAACAATTACCGAGATCTTGCGCAAGCACGGCGTCGTTGGAAAGTTCGTTGAATTTTATGGACCGGGAGTTGTCTCTGTTCCAATGGCTAACCGCACCACAATTGGAAATATGAGCCCTGAATACGGTTCTACTTGTGCAATCTTCCCAATTGATGATGAAACCCTTCGCTACTTGCGCTTAACCGGACGAAGCGAAGATCAACTTGCGCTGGTTGAACAATATGCAAAGGCGCAGGGCATGTGGCATGACCCATCAGTGAGCCCGCGTTATTCTGAACATATTGAGTTAGATCTTTCAACAGTTGTTCCATCAATCTCTGGACCAAAGCGCCCGCAAGATCGAATCTCATTAAGTGAATCAAAGTCGGCCTTCGATAAAATCTTGCCAACTTATTTCACCGATAAAACTGGCAAAGAGGCTTACCCAGTAAAGGTTGGCGCAAAAGAGACCACCATTAAAAATGGTGACGTCGTCATTGCATCAATTACCTCTTGTACAAATACCTCAAATCCTTCTGTAATGATCGGCGCTGCACTGCTGGCTAAGAAAGCGGTAGAGCGCGGCCTAACTTCAAAGCCATGGGTAAAGACAACCCTGGCGCCAGGATCAAAAGTGGTTACCGATTACTACGATCGCGCAGGCCTAACTCAATATATGCAGGCACTTGGTTTCCACCTCGTTGGCTACGGCTGCGTAACTTGTATCGGAAACTCTGGTCCGCTTCCAGCAGAGATCAGCAAATCAGTTAACGAACATGATCTTGCGGTTACTGCTGTGCTCTCTGGCAACCGTAACTTTGAGGGCCGCATTAGCCCTGATGTGAAGATGAATTACTTGGCTTCACCTCCGCTAGTAGTTGCTTACGCTCTAGCAGGCACTATGAACCATGACTTTGAAAAGGATTCACTTGGCACCGATAAGGATGGCAAGGAAGTTCTCCTGGCAGATATCTGGCCAAGTGCGAAAGAGATACAAGATGTAATTGATTCGTCTATCTCATCCGAAATGTTTAAGAAAGATTATGCAACTGTCTTTGATGGCGATCACCGCTGGAAATCACTCGATACGCCAACTGGCAAGACATTTGAATGGGATGCGCAATCAACTTATGTTCGCAAACCTCCATACTTTGATGGAATGCCGGCGCAACCTAATCCGGTTACCGATATCGCTGGTGCGCGAGTTCTAGCGATCCTCGGAGATTCTGTAACTACAGATCACATCTCACCGGCTGGAAATATCAAGGCTGATTCACCGGCCGGTAAGTACCTAGAAGCACATGGCGTTGCCCGTGCTGATTTCAACTCATACGGATCACGTCGCGGAAACCACGAAGTAATGATTCGCGGAACCTTCGCCAATATTCGCTTGAAGAATATGTTGCTAGATGGCGTAGAAGGTGGCTTTACTCGTAACTTCCTAGATAACGGCGCACAATCAACTATTTACGATGCCTCAGTTGCTTATCAAGCAGCTGGCGTTCCGCTAGTGATCTTGGCTGGAAAAGAGTACGGATCAGGATCTTCTCGTGACTGGGCTGCCAAGGGAACTGCACTGCTTGGAGTTCGCGCAGTTATCGCGGAAAGCTTTGAACGCATTCACCGTTCGAATCTAATTGGAATGGGAGTTCTTCCATTGCAGTTTAAAGAGGGCGAGACTGCACAGAGCCTAGGACTAAAGGGCGATGAAACATTTGCGATCTCCGGAATCACTGCACTAAATAGCGGCGGAATTCCGAAAGAGGTAACTGTTACAGCAGGGGACAAGACATTTACTGCAAAGGTTCGTATCGATACGCCAGGTGAGGGTGATTATTATCGCCACGGTGGAATCATGCAGTACGTTCTACGTCAGCTACTTCAGTAGCTGCGCGAAGAAATAGCCAGATACTCGCCTAAATATCGCGTAACTGCAGGGCCTTAACTAGACTAAGTACGTGCTCGAGTCTCTTAAAGGTCCCGCTGATATTAAGGCTTTGGATCGCGCGCAGCTAGATAAGTTAAGCGAAGAGATTCGCCAGTTCCTTATCGAAAAAGTCTCAAAGACCGGCGGCCATCTTGGTCCCAACTTAGGCGTTGTTGAGTTAACCCTAGCGATCCACCGTATCTTTGATTCACCGAGAGATGTAGTGCTCTTCGATACCGGACATCAATCTTATGTTCATAAAATAATTACCGGTCGTGCGGATAGCTTTGATGGTCTGCGCCAACGCGGCGGAATCGCTGGTTATCCAAACCGCTCCGAGAGCGAACATGACGTAATCGAAAATTCACATGCATCAACTGCGCTCTCTTGGGGTGATGGAATTTCTTATGGATTCTCAAGAACTGGACAGAGCGATCGCCATGTAGTTGTTGTGGTTGGCGATGGTGCACTCACCGGAGGTATGTCTTGGGAGGCGCTTAACAATATCGCCGCCACAGAAGAACGAAATTTGGTGATTGTTGTAAATGACAACGAACGTTCTTACTCTCCAACAATAGGCGGGCTTGCTACCTACCTTTCAACTCTGCGTGTGACTCGCGGTTATGAGAGATTCCTAGACTGGGGTAAAGAATTTCTACATAAGACACCGGTAGTCGGCACTCCGATCTATGAAACTTTGCACGGCATGAAGAAGGGCATAAAAGATATTGTCGCCCCGCAAGGAATGTTTGAAGACCTCGGCCTGAAATACATGGGGCCAATTGATGGCCACGATATTGCAGCACTCGAGAAAGCTTTGCTAAAGGCGAAAGAGTTTGGAGCGCCAGTTCTAGTTCACGCAATAACTGAAAAGGGACGCGGTCATAAGCCTGCAGTTGCAGATGAGGCAGAGAAGTTCCACGCCGTTGGAATTGTTGATCCTGAAACTGGAGCGCCATTAGCCAAGAGCGGTACAAGCTGGACCAAAGTATTTTCCGAAGAGCTAGTTGCGATTGGCCACCAGCGCAGCGATATCGTTGCGATAACAGCAGCTATGCTTGGGCCAACCGGCTTAGATAAATTCGAGAAGGAATTTCCTGATCGCACTATCGATGTTGGCATTGCAGAACAACATGCCGTCACTAGCGCAGCAGGAATGGCGTTCGCTGGCCTACACCCTGTTGTCGCCCTTTACTCAACATTCTTAAACCGCGCCTTTGATCAGGTGCTCTTGGATGTGGCGTTGCACAAGGCTGGCGTTACTTTTGTTCTGGATCGTTCGGGAATTACTGGCGATGATGGTCCCTCACACCATGGAATTTGGGATCTTGCGCTAACTGGAATTATTCCAAGTATGCATGTGGGCGCACCTCGCGATGGCGCACGATTGCGTGAAATTTTGCGCGAAGCTGTCGCCATTTCAGATGCGCCATCAATGCTCCGCTTTCCAAAGGGAGCGGTTCAAGAAGATATTCCAGCATTTGAAAGACGCGACGGTATCGATGTCTTGTATCGCGGAGAAAGTGCCGATGTACTTCTCGTAAGTGTTGGTGCAATGGCTGCTATCGCCGTGGAAGCTGCTGGCATGGCCTATCGCGAAGGCGTTGGCGTAACCGTCATCGATCCGCGCTGGGTTAAACCACTCCCGGTATCACTTGCCACAATTGCTCAGCGCTATAAGAGCGTTGTGGTTCTTGAAGATGGAATTAAACATGGCGGAATTGCAAGTTCGATCTCGGAAATGTTCCGTGAATCAGGACTGGCAACGCCAATTCACTCAATTGGTATCCCGCTGGAATTCATTGAGCACTCAAAGCGCGCTGAGATCATGAACGATCTCGGAATCACGGCGCAGAGCATCGCAAGAAGTATCGTCGAGTGGAACAGTTTGCTGTCAGGATCAACTATGGCAGAGATGCAATACCCGGCGCATGAAAGCGCTGACCGCAAACAGCGAAGCTAATTCCTTCGCGATCTAGGTAAGGCAAGATTCCGCCGAGATGCATCGGCCAACCTGAACCCATCAACATGCAGAGATCAATCTCAGCGGCTGATGAAACTACGCCTTCATCTAACATCATCCGCGCTTCTGTAGCTAAAGCCTTTAGCGCGCGATCGCGAACCTGCTCGGCAGTTGATGGCTTATCACCTTGCTTGATAAGAGCAACTGCTTCTGGGTTAGCCGTTAACTTTCCATCAGCGCCCTTGATGTAGAAGTTGCGAACCTTGGCGTTGACCATCGCCTGCATAGTTGGTGAGATGCGATAGCGCGGACCTAAGTTCTCATGGAGAGTTTCAGAGACATGCAACGCAACTCCTGGGCCAACCAGATCAAGAAGTTCAAATGGTGACATTGGGAACCCGATACTGCGCATTGCATTGTCGGCAACTTCTGGTGAGGTTCCTTCGTCAACAGCATCCGTTACTTCGCCCATAAAGCGTGTTAACAAGCGATTAACGACAAAGCCCGGCGCATCCTTACAGATAATCATCGTCTTCTTAAGATCTTTACCAACGCTGACCGCCGTTGCAGTTGTTGCATCATCAGTCTTTGAGGTTCGGGCAACTTCGAGCAGTGGCATCACTGCAACTGGATTGAAGAAGTGGAAGCCAATTACGCGCTCAGGGTTCTTAAGCCCTTCGCTCATGCGCTCAACCGAGAGGGATGAAGTATTAGTCGCTAATACACATTCGGGGGAGACGATGGTTTCGAGCTTCTTAAACAACTCTTGCTTAAGCGATAGTTCTTCGAAGATCGCTTCAATAATGAAGTCACAACCTGCAAAAGAGTTTTGATCAGCAGAGCCACTAACGAGTAGTGAAAGGCGACGAGCAGATTCTTCGCTCATGCGCTTCTTTTCGACTAATTTCGCGAGTTCGTTCTTTACCCAGGCAACGCCCTTATCGGCGCGTTCTTGATCTATATCGGTCATTACAACCGGGCATTTCAGGTTGCGTAGCAAAAGTAGCGCGAGTTGCGATGCCATAAGCCCAGCGCCAACGACGCCGACCTTAGTCACCTTGCGGCCAAGCGCTGGCTTAGGCGCACCCTCAACTTTCTTTCGCTTTTTCTGGATCAAGTTGAATGCATATAAAGATGCGCGCAATGGATCAGACATTGTTAGGTCAGCAAGAGCTTGATCTTCTGCATCAAATCCGGCACCGCGAGTATTGGTGCGGGCCGCAGCGATAAGTTCTAGAGCACGCATTGGAGATGCAATCTCTGCTCCGCCATATTTCTTTAACGCCGCTGCTTTGCCTGTAGCAAGGGCTGCATCCCAAGCAGGATCTTGTGAATAATCTTTACGTTCTACCTTAGTTGCGCCACTTAATACCTTTGCAGCAAATGAGACAGAGCGTTCCAAGAAATCGGCAGGTTCGTAAACTGCGTCTACAACTCCTAGTGAAAGGGCATCTTTAGCTTTCATCATTGTGTTGTTGTTTAGCGCATTGAGCATGATTACTTGTACGGCGCGTTCTGGACCAATCAACTTAGGCAGAATGGTTGCTCCACCCCAGCCAGGAACTAACCCCAAGAAAACTTCCGGTAGTGCGGTGAAGGCAGTCGAAGCAAGGGTGCGGTAATTGCAATGCAGACCAACTTCGAGCCCGCCACCAAGTGCCAAGCCATTTATAAATGCAAAGGTCGGAACTCCGCATTCATCGAGGCGACGGAATACATCGTGGCCAAGTTTTCCAATCGCTAGCGATTGAGAGCGCTCTGAAAGAAATGAAAGCGCTGAGAGATCGGCGCCTGCCGCAAAGATAAATGGCTTACCAATGATTCCAATTGCAGC
>JACCDX010815429.1_pt1 | contig 12955 bp, 7 predicted proteins | sample 7449681 | NCBI WGS metagenome assembly JACCDX01 (sample SAMN15323450, study PRJNA562643) | freshwater metagenome | isolation source: river surface water | place: USA:Blue River Watershed | collected 2017-08-18
CCAGCGGCAGTTGCTTGGAAATTCGCTGCCCGGCGAGCGCGCGCGGGATGCCGCGTTGCTCCAGTCGGGCGAGTTGCTGGGCCGGAGAAAGCGCGACGCAAATCGTGAAATCAAACCAATTCTCCAATTGCTGCTCGAAGAGCAGCGGCACTTCGACGACCCACGCCGCCGCGGCTTCGCGGGCAAACGCCGAACGCCAGATCGCAAACACCCGCGGATGCACCAGCGCCTCGAGCCAGCGCCGCCCGTCGTCGTCCGGAAACACCCGCGCCGCGAGCGCGGCGCGATCCACCTGTCCCTGCGCATCGAGAATGCCTCCGCCAAAACGTTGGCGCAGCGCGCCGATGACCTCCGGGTCCACCAGCACCGACTCGCGCACGATCCGATCCGAATCGAGCCGCCGATAGCCCGCTTTCTCAAGCAACGCCGCGACCGTAGACTTCCCGCACCCCATCCCGCCGGTGACTCCCACTTTCATGCGTCCATATAGTAGTTTCACCCCAGAAATGATCTTGCGCATGTCATCTGCAAATTTTTAATCGCCCCACGCTCGTCACCCCGCTCCCCGGGTCGACCGGCATACGCTCCTCCCAATTCCAGCGAAGGATATGTTGCCCCCAGTTGACTCCAAAAACGCCGGTGCCGTGGCCCGGTATGTCGAAGGCACATTCGCGACGCTTTATCCCGGAGCCAGCTTGGCGTGGCTGAAAACCCTTTTCACCGACATCGAGCGCCTCTTCCTCGGCCGCCACCCCGACTACGCCCCGGTCGATCTCGGCTATCACGACCTCGAACACACGCTCCAAGCCTGCATTTGCATCACGCACCTGCTGGAAGGCCGCCATCTCGCCAAGGTCGAACCGCGGATCGACGCCCGCCATTTCGAGCTGGCCGTATCCGCGGTGCTGTTGCACGACGCCGGCTATCTGAAACTCCGTTCGGACAACGTCGGCACGGGCGCCAAGTATACCTTCTGCCACGTGCTGCGCAGCTGCTCGTTCGCCGCCTCCTACCTGCCGACGCTCGGGGCCAACGACTACGAAGTCGAAGCCGTGCTCGGCGCGATCAATTGCACGGGGCCGACCAAGGAAATCAGCCGCCTCCACTTCCGCGATCCCATCGAGCGCATCATCGGCTGCGCCCTCGCGACCTCCGATTATCTCGCGCAAATGGCCGCGGCGGATTACCCGGACGAACTCGACACGCTGTTCAACGAATTCCAGGAGTCCGACGACTTCATCCACCTCCCGGCCAACCGCCGCGCCTTCAAATCGGCCGAAGACCTCAAGCTCCGCACGCCGATCTTCTGGCAGAAGTTCGTGAAGCCGAAACTGGAAAGTGACTTTCAGGCGATGTATCGCTTCCTCGCTCGCCCCTACCCCCACGGCCCGAACCCCTACCTCGACGCCGTCGAAAAAAACATCGCCAAAATCAAGCGCCGCTCCGCCCGGGCGTTAGCCCACGCCGCGAAATAGCGCCGCCCCGCCCCATCCGGCGCCCGCCGCGCCGCCCCCATGCTTGCGACGATCACCTCCGCCGCGCTGCAGGGCATCGACGCCGAAGTCGTCCATGTCGAGGTCAACGCCGGTGAAGCCGGCGAACCGAAGCTCATTCTCGTCGGCCTGCCCGACGCCGCCGTCAAGGAATCGGACGACCGCGTCTTCTCCGCGCTCAGCAACAGCGGCTTCAAGCCGCCGCGCACCCGCACCACCATCAACCTTGCGCCCGGCCACCTGCGCAAGGAAGGCCCCTGCTACGACCTGCCGATCGCACTCGGCATCCTCGCCGCCACCAAGCAACTCCGGACCGACGATCTCGACCGCTGGCTCATCGCCGGCGAACTCAGCCTCTCCGGCGCGACTCGCCCCGTGCGCGGCGCGCTCGCCATGGCCCGGCTCGCCCGTCAGCTCGGAAAACGCGGCCTCCTGCTTCCGGCCGTCTCCGCCGAAGAGGCCGCACTCGTCGAAGGCATCGAGGTCGTCCGCGTCGATTCGCTCGAGCGGGCCGTCCGCTATCTCGCTGGCGAGTTGCCGCTCGCCCCGCTGTCCCGCCCGCCGCTCGGCGCCGCCGGCACTGCGGCCCGGCGCGTCGACGAACCCGACTTTTCCGAGATCAAGGGCCAACACGCCGTCCGGCGCGCGGTCGAAGTCGCCGTCGCCGGCAACCACAACCTCCTGATGATCGGACCGCCGGGGTCCGGCAAATCGATGGTCGCGAAACGCATCCCGTCGATCATGCCCGCGCCGACCCTCGACGAGCACCTCGAGATTTTGGGAATCCACTCCGCCGCCGGCCGCACGATCACCGGCGAGATGGCCGGGGAAGCCCGGCCGTTCCGCGCGCCGCACCACACCGTCTCCGACGTCGCGCTGCTCGGCGGCGGCACGATCCCGGGGCCCGGCGAAATCTCGCTCGCCCACCACGGCGTGCTGTTTCTGGACGAGTTGCCCGAGTTCAAACGCTCCGCGCTCGAAGTCCTCCGGCAGCCGCTCGAGGACGGCGACGTGACCATCTCGCGCAGCGCCGGCAAGGTCACGCTCCCGTGCGCCTTCATGCTCGTGGCCGCGATGAATCCGTGCCCCTGCGGCTACCTGGGCGATCCGCGCCACGAGTGCCGCTGCACGCCCACGCAGATCCAGCGCTACCGCGCCCGGATCAGCGGCCCGCTGCTCGATCGCATCGACCTACACGTCGAGGCGCCGGCCCTGGCGCTGGCGGAATTGCGCTCGGCCCAGCCGGGCGAAGCCTCCGCGCCGATGCGCGAACGCGTGAGCGTCGCCCGCCGGCGCCAGCATGCGCGCTTCGCCGGCACCCGCGTCACCTCCAACGCCCGCATGACCCACGCCCAGATCCGCCGGCACTGCGCCGTCGCGCCCGCCCTCGGCGACCTGTTGCAGCAAGCCATGGAGCAACTCTCCCTGTCCGCCCGGGCCTACGATCGGATTCTGAAGGTCGCGCGCACCATCGCCGACCTCGCCGGCGCCGACGAGATCGCCGCGCCGCACCTGCTCGAGGCCATCCAATACCGGAGCCTCGACCGGGCGGTGTTTTACTGAGGCCGGCCGCCGCCCGGACGGCCGCGCCGAGGGTCTTCGCCACCCGCCGCCACGCGGTGCGCTTGCGGCTCAACAACGGACGCCGGTCCCGGGCCCACCCGGGGCCCCGTGGTCCGGCGGCGGCCGTTTTTGCCCCTGCAACAAGTCGTGCACGAGGGCGAGCAGTTCGTCCGGCCGGAACGGCTTCTCCAGGACCGCGTCCGCAAACTCCTCGGTCGCGAAGTTCGGCCGCGAGCCGAGCTGCGACGACATCCCGCTGGCCACCAGCACGCGGATCGCCGGGTTCATGCGCCGCACCGCGCGGCCGAACGTCGCGCCGTCCAAATTCGGCATGTGCAGATCGGTCACGACGAGCCGGATCTCGCCCATCCGGCGCGAGAAGACCGCCACCGCCTCCGCGCCGTCGGTCGCGGTGATCACGCGGTAGCCGCGCCGCGCCAGGATCGTCGACACCATGTCCCGCACATGGTGTTCGTCGTCCACCACCAGAATCATTTCGCCGTTTCCTCCCGGCAGGATCCGCGCCGGCACCGGATTCGCGGCCGGCAGCACGTCCTCCGCCGCCGGCAGATACACCTGGAAACTCGTGCCGCGTCCGGGCTCCGACCTCACGGCGACGAAGCCGTCGTGCCCCTGCACGATGCCGCGCACGGTCGAAAGGCCGAGCCCCGTGCCCTTGTCGGCCTCCTTCGTCGTGAAAAAAGGATCCCACATGCGCGCCATCACCTCGGGTGCGATCCCGGTGCCCGAATCCTCGACCGTAAGGAGCAAAAACAACCCCGCCCGCGCTCCTTCGGTCGCCGGCACCTCGGTCGGCGGCACGATCCGGTTCTCCGCCCGCAACCGCAGCGTGCCGCCGAGCGGCATCGCATCGCGGGCGTTGACGCACAGGTTGAGCACCACCTGGTGCATCTGCGTCGGATTGCCCCGGATCGTCCAGAGGTCCGCCGGGATCTGTTCCTCCAACCGGATCGATTTCGGGAACGTGCCGCGGATCACCGCCCCGAGTTCACGCAGCAGGTGCCTGACCTGCATCAGCCGGTGTTCGCCGTTCGCGCCCTGGGCAAACGACAGGATCTGTTTCACCAGGGCGGCCCCGCGCTCGGCGCTGCGCTCGAGGGTGGTCAGCATCGCCAGCGCGCCGGGGTTCGTCAGGTGGTCGCGCAGCATGGGCGCCGCGAGCAAGATCGGCGCGAGCATGTTGTTCAGGTCGTGCGCGATGCCGGCGGCGAGCAGGCCGATGTTCTCCATCCGCTGCGCCCGCAGGAACTGCTCCTCGAGGCGCTTCCGGTCCGTGATGTCGGTGCTGATACAGAGCCGCGCCTTCGGCCGGCCGGCTTCGTCCCGGATCAACGTGTGCCTGGATTCCACGATCACCGCCGTGCGGTTGCGGTGCCGGAGCCGCATCTCGCCGTGCCAATGGCCGTGCACCAGCGTCGCCGCCGCCGCCGCCTGCACCGGGGCGGCCGCCGCCACTTCGAAGATCTGCTCCGCCGTCCGCCCCATCACCTCCGCCCCCGACCAGCCGAAAAGCCGCTCCGCGCCGGCATTCCAATAGAGGATGCGGTGCTCGAGATCCGTGATGAAGATCGCCTCGCGCGCCTGGTTGAGCATCTCGCGCTGCTCGCGCACCCGCCGTTCGGCGTTGCGCCGCTCCGAGATATCGGTGCCGAGCACGAGCCACGCGCACGGCCGCAAATTCTCGTCCCGCGCCAGGGAGACGCGGCATTCCAGCAACCGCGGCACCCGACCGCGTCCCAGAATCTCCGCTTCACCCTGCCACTCGCCGGAGGCGGCGGCCGATTGGCAGACCGCCTTGAACCTGCCCGCCTGCACCGGTGCGAGGAGTTCGTCGACCTCCCGCCCGAGCGCCTCCGCGGCGAGCCAACCCGCGATCGCCTCCGCCCCGCGGTTCCAGAACGTCACCCGGCCGTCCAGGTCGAGCACGAGCACCGCTTCGCGGGCCTGGTCGAGACACACGGTCAGTTCGCGGCTGCGTTGCTCCGCCCGGCGGCGTTGCCGCCGCTCCTCCGCCGCCCGCACTTCGCGCCGGATCGCCGGCACCAGCTGATGCAGGCGATCTTTCAGCACACAGTCGGCGGCGCCCGACTTCAGGGCCAGGATGCCCCGCTCCTCGCCGATCGTGCCGGAGAGAAAAATGAACGGTGTGTCCGGCGCCTGGGCCCGCGCCTCCCGGAGCGCCTCCCAGCCGTCGAAATCGCCGAGCGTGAAATCAGACACGATGAGATCGAACCCGCCCGCCCCCAGCTCATCGCAGAACTCGCGGCGCGAGCGCACGCGCCGGACCAGACACTCGGGCCACTCGCCCGCGATCACCCGCTGGGCCAATTCCGCGTCAAGCGGCGAGTCCTCGAGGAGGAGCAATTTCATGTCGGTCGGAGGCTTTCACCCGGAGGGTTCATCGCGAATCACCAGGGGCGTTTCAGAGGAAAAAATAGCGCGCGCCGCCCGCGCGATACGCGTCGCTCGGCGGCCGGAAGGCAAACCGCCAAACGGTCGCATACCGCGACCACGGCCCCGGCAGAAACGCGTCGCAGATGACCTCCGGCTTGCCCGCGGGGGCACCGACCGGCCGCGCTGCCACGCGGTCGAGGAAGAGCGCATGGCCTTCGTCGCCCGCGAAGAACAGGCACCTCTGCTCCATGATATTCGACGGCGTCGGCCGCGCGCCGGTCGCGACCTCGCGAAACCACTTCGCCCGCAACACCCACTCGTGCCGCGCCAACTCCACCACCGCGTGCTCGCAGGCCGCACCGATCGATTCTTCCGCCGCATGCCCGTAGACATAACCGCCCCACGTCGAACGCGCCCACACCACCGCCGTCACGCCGCCGGCGGGCCCCTCGATCGCGACGGCCTCCACCCCGGGCCAATCCGTCGCCACCCGCTCGGCCGCCAGCCGGCCTTCCCACCACGCGATCAGCGACCAGCGCTCGATCGCCTCAAGCACCGCCCGCCGCCGCGCCTGCCGGCGGAAAATCCCGGGAAACGCGGCCATGCCGGTCGACGACGGATCGACGTCGAAACCGAATTCCGCCGCCCGTTCCGCACCCACCAGCCGGTGAAAGGCCCAGCGTTCCATCGCCTCCGCGACCGCCTTGTGCCGGGCAACCGCGGGTTCGCGGTCGGTCCCGCTTCCGGCGGCGTCGCTGAACAGTTCCAGCCGCTCGCGGGGGACCAGGCCCTCGCGCAAGGTGGCATTGGCCAGGAACAGCACCTTGCCCCGCACCGGAAGCGTGCCGGTCTCGATCCGGGCGACCGGCCCGCCGTGGGCCGCCAGCACATTGCGGAGCCGAAGCGGTGCGAGATTGAAGCGCATCGCCGGCCTCACTCCCGTCCCCCGGAGAAAGTGCATTCGCTGGTGCAGTTGGGCGCCGGCCGCAGGTGTTCTCCCGGTTGGGCCGCGTTCGCGGCGCGCGCGACGGGATCGAGCACGGCCGCCGAACGGGCAAATCCCGCCGTCAGCAGCAGGCTCCCCAAGACTCCCAGGACAAAACGGATGATGGATTTCATGTCGCGGTCAGCGCCGCACCTCGCCGGCCCGGAGGCCACTCCGCATATTACCCGAATTCCGGTAGTCGGAAAAATTGACATCGCGCGGCCGGCCCCGGCGACCTTTCCTTCTCGCCGTGCGGCCAGAACCCTTTCGTCCCTCGCGGCGCACCCGCGATTTCCTTGCGGCCGCACTATGGGCGTTGGGCATCTTCTTTGGCTGGGCCTCGCCTGCCTTGGCCGCGGACCGCGCGCTGGTCAGGACTTGGAGCGGGACGGAAATCGGTGCCGATGTCTTTGCCACGGACATCCTGGAGGATGCGTCGGGCCGCATCTTCGTCGCCTCGCATACCTTGCTCGAATACGACGGGATCCGGTGGCGCTCCCATCCGATCCCCGGGGCCAACTCGATCCGCGATATCGCGATCGACCCCGCGGGCCGTATCTGGGCAGCGCCGCTCGGTGACCTGGGCTACTTCGCACCGCCGACCAATGGGCGACGGGAATTCCACTCCCTGCGCGCACACCTCCCCGCCGATGTGCCTGCGACCGAGCAGATCTGGCGGGTTTTTGCCACCGCTTCCCATACGGACTTTGTCGCCCACAGCCGGGTGTTGCGCTGGGACGGCCGGAAGTTCTCCGTCTTCAACTATTCCACCGTGCGCCGCCTCGGCGGCATGGAATCGGCCGGCCGCTTCTTCATCCACCACGAGACCGAAGGCCTGATCGAGCTAGGCGCGGCCGGTCCTGTCGTCCGGATTCCGCAGGCCATCCTGGGCGAACGCAGCTTGCGCTGGATCGGCCTCCGGGACGACCACTGGCTGCTGGGCACGTCGCACGGTTTGTTCCGCTTCCGCGACGGCGCGCTGACCTCCACGGATCCGGCGCTCGAGTCCCTGTTTCCCCGCCTTGTCATGACGCGCGGGACGCAGCTGCGCGACGGGAGCATGGCCTTCGGCACCCTCCAAGGCGGCATCTTGCTGGTCGACCCGGACGGCAAATTGACCGAGGTGATCGACGAGGCCACCGGCCTTTCCTCCGCCACGGTCAATCAGGTTGCCGAGGCCCGGGACGGCAGCCTCTGGGCCGCTGCCACCGCCAGCGTCAGCCGCATCGAACGTCACCGCACCGTGCGGACCTACGGGACGTCGGAAGGCATCCCGCGCACCCACGTGACCGCGATCACCCGGCATCGCGGCCGGCTGCACCTCGGCACCGACCAGGGACTGCTCGCGGAGTCGCAGCCCGGTGGAATTTTCGTCTCGGCCGGCAGTGCGATCCAGAGTGTGCACGCGCTCCTGCGACTTGGGAACGAAATGATTGCCGGCGGCTACTACAGCGCCGTCCGGTATACGGACGGAGTGCCGTCGACCCTTCGCGCCGCCAAGGCCGACGTGTCGGCATTGGGCCACCTCCACCGCTCCTCGCCGGGCAGCATCCTCGTCGGCGAGGTGGATCGCATCACGCGGATCGACCCTGACGGCCAAGCGGTCGAACTCATCCGTTCGCTGCCCGATTATCCCCAATCGATCGCGGAAGACGACCACCGGCAGCTCTGGGTTGCCACCGTGGCGCGCGGCGTGGTCGTCGGCGATCTCCGCGTCCCACCGCCGGCCGCCGCCAAGAGCCCGGACGTCGCCTGCGGCCTGCCGCCGCTGAGCGGACGAAGCCACGTCGTCGCTGCACCCGATGGGTCGATCATCGTCGTTGCCAATAATGGTGCCTGGTCAAGACCCGCCGGGCAGACCCGCTTCGAGGCAATCGCGGACTATCCCGGGCGCGAAACCATTTCCGTCAACCGAGCCGACTCCGACGGCACTGTCTGGCTGTTGCATCGCGAGAGTGGATACTCCGGCGCTTGCGTGGCCCGACTCGAATCGAACGCCGGCCGCCTCCGCTGGGTCCCGCACACCGTCCCGGCGCTGCCCGCCATCGGCTCCGTCTGGCGGATTTTCGCCGAACGGCATGACGGCGAAGACGTGCTGTGGATCGGCGGCACCAACGGCCTCCTGCGCCACCGCCTGCCCCCGCAGCTTTCCGCGCCGCGCCCGGCCGTGCCGCTCGTCCGCACCTTTGTCCGCTATTCCGATTTCAGCGAAAAACTCTTCGACGGAGCGGCCCTTCCGCACGACACCCGCTCCGCCCTGCTGGAATTCGGCGCGCCCGAGGATGCCGCGGTCGGCCCGGTCCGGCTCGAATCCCGCATCGTTGGCGTCGACCGCGACTGGATCCCCGCCGGGCGCGACGGCACCCGCGAATTGACCGCCTTGCGCGACGGACGCTATTCGATCGAAGTCCGCGCCGTCGCCGCCACCGGCCGCCTCAGCGAACCCACCCGCGTCTCCCTTCGTGTCCTGCCGCCGTGGTGGCGCACCGACGCGGCGGTCGCCGGCAGCGCCGTCGCGATCCTCGCCGTGGCGTTCGGGCTATTCCAGTTGCGCGTGCGAACCCTGCGTCGGCGCAACGCCGATCTGGAAGAGAAGGTCCGCGAACGCACCGCCGAACTCGAGGCCGCCAACGCCGCCAAGACGGAATTCGTCGCGAACATGAGCCACGACATCCGCAATCCGCTCAACGGCATTGTCGGACTCGCCCTCGCGCTCGAAGATTCGCGGCTCGACGAGCGCCAACGGGAGTGGGCCCGGACCCTGCGCGAGTGCGGCCTGTATCTTTCGTCCCTGGTGGACGACGTCCTCGATTTCGCAGCCATCGAGGCGGGTCGCATCGAACTCCGGCCCCGCACCTTCTGCCCGGGCGACCTGCTCCGCTCGGTCAAGACCGCTCTCGAAACGGAAGCCGCCGCCGTCGGCGCGACCCTTGTGATCGAGGACAGCCCCGAGCTCGCCCGCCAGTATGCGACCGATGCCGGTCGCGTTCAGCAGATCCTGGTCAATTTCGTCTCCAACGCCGTCAAATATGCGGGCGGGACCATCGAACTCCGCTGCGTGACCCCCGCCGAATTTCCCGACGAGTTGCTCTTTTCCGTCCGCGACCACGGCGCCGGGCTGGACGACGCGGAGCGGGACCGCCTGTTCACGAAGTTCACCCGCCTCAATCGGGCCGCCCATGCGCGGGTCCCCGGAACCGGGCTTGGCCTCGCGGCCTGCCGGCTGCTGGCCGATCAGTTGGGCGGATCGGTCGGCGTCGATTCGACGCCCGGGCAGGGCGCCCGCTTTTTCCTCCGGATTCCCCGCAACGTCGAAATCGGTCCGCCGCAGGCGCCCGCAGCCGTCGGGCCGGCGGCGGAAACGACGGTGTTGCTGGTCGAGGATACCGATTACAACGCGTGGGCAGCGCAAGCCGTGCTCGCTCGCCTCGGCCTCGCCTGTGATCGCGCCGTATCGGGCGCCGACGCGATCGCCCGCTTCCGCGAGAAACGCTACCACATCGTCCTGCTGGATCGAAACCTCCCCGACCTCGACGGCACCGAGGTTGCGCGCCGCCTCCGCGAGATCGAGCGCGGACATCCCCCTGCCCTGATCCTCGCCGTCACCGCCTACTGCACGCCGGCCGACCGCACGCACTGCCTCGAAGCCGGCATGGATGCGTTCGTCGGCAAACCGCTCACCCCCGACAAACTCCGGTCTGTCCTCGCCGAGGCCGGCCGCCGGCCTCAGCCGGCCGCGCCCATCGAGCTTGCCGCTCCTTCGCCGACCTTCCCCGCACCCGATCTCGCCCTGCTCGCCTACCTCAGCGACGGATCTTCCGACGGGATGAATCGCCAAATCGACCGCTACCTCGCCGAGTTCGAGGAAACCGAAACCGAGATCGCGGCCGCGGCGGACACACGCGAGTTTCCGCGATTGGCCCGGCTCGCCCACCAGTTGAAAGGCAAGGCCCAGATGACCGGCGCGCAGCCGATCGCCGCAACCGCCGCGGCCCTCGAGGAGGCCGCGATAGCTTCCGATCTCACGGCGGTCGGCCGCCTGCTCCGTCGTCTTGCCACCGAGGGCCCGCCGTTCAAGGCAGCGCTCTCGGCCCGTCGGTCGCCGATATCGGGAGACCGAAACCGTGCGCCCGCGCATAGCGGATGAGTGCGGTCGTGTTTTCGGCCGATACTTTGCGCATCAGATTGAACCGGTGCTTGGTCGCGGTCTCCCGGCTGATTCCGATGCGCGCCGCGATTTCGGCATCGGTGAGCGGGATGCACAGCAGCGACAGCACGGTCTGCTCGCGCCGCGAAAGCACCTTGTCGAACGAGTTCGAATCGGCCGAACGGGTGGCCTTGATGCGCGCGTAGGATTCGGAAAACCAGCTTTGCCCGTCGCCGACCGCCCGGATTGCCGCCCGCAGCGCGTCGACCGATCCAGAATTCTTGTCCACGAAACCCCGCACGCGGAGCCGCTCCGCCCAATACACCGTGTATTCGTCGCAGTGGGACGAAAGGATGATCACCGCGGCCCGGGGCACGTCCTCGGCGATCGCCTCGATCACGCCCAGCCCGTCGAGCACCGGGAGTTGCAGGTCGAGCAGCACGAGATTCGGGCGGTGCGCGCGGATGGCCGCGACGGCGGCTTGCCCGTCGGCCGCTTCAGCCACGACCCGCAGCCCGAGTTCCTTGGTGCAAAGCTTGACGACGATCTCCCGGAACATCGCCTGGTCCTCCACGACCACAACTTTGGCGCCCTCGCTGGTTTTCACGGCTGCATCACCGACGCGCGGCCCCTCGACGTCGAGCCCGAATGCCCCTGACTGATGCGGCCATCCGCCCCGGGTTGATCTGTCCCGGACCAGCCGGTCGAGAATGGCGCCCCCACGGGGAATCGAACCCCGCTTTGAAGATTGAGAATCTCCTGTCCTAACCGATAGACGATGAGGGCGAAAAAACGGCCGCCAGCGGGCCAGCTTTGATCACCGGCGTCAAGTGAGGAAACCGACCGGGCACGGGATCGCGCTCCGCCGCCCGGTCCCGCACCGCCCCGAACCGGAAAAAACCGGCGTGCCCGCCGCCCCGCCGCCCTCGCCGTGACACGAGCGCCCCCGACCCGCGTCGCGGGCATGTCACTCCTCCAGTTCGACGTTCCAATACGCCACATCGAGGAAGTCTTTCCAGTGCTCGCGACTCTGATTTCCGAGCACGAGCGAGATCACGGGCCGCCACTTCGGCCTTACCGGTTTACGGATCAACCGCATGTGCGCTTCGTGCGGGAGCCGGTTCGCCTTCCGGGTATTACACTTGATGCAGGAGCACACGATATTCTCCCACGTCGTCTTCCCGCCGTAATCGCGCGGTATCACGTGGTCGAGGTTCAGCTGCTCGCGCGGCAGCACCCGCGAACAATACTGGCAGGTGTTTTTGTCCCGTTCGAAGACGTTGTTGCGCGTGAGTTTCAGCTCCTTGCAGGGCAGCCGGTCGAAAAACGTCAGCAAAATCACCCGCGGCAACCGGATCGTGCGGTTCGGGGTGCGCACCGTCTCCAGTTCGGCAATCGGCGGGTTGTTGGCCGAAAAATCGAGCCAGTCCAGCATCGAGAACGTGCGGAAATCGTCGTCGTGGTGGTGCACCACCTGCGCATGGCCCCGCGCCAGCAGCCCGAAGGCGCGGCGGGCGCCGATGACATTGACCGCCTGCCAAAGGCGATTCAGCACGAGCACCGGTTGATCGAGTGCGACGTCCATAAGGGGAATACGGGGACACGGCAGTAATCGTGCCACCGGAGAGGTGTCAAGGGCCGCGACCCGCGGATCCCGTGTCGTAACTTCATCGCGACCAAGCAGGCACCGGCGCGCCACGAAATCGCCGGCCTATCGCCATCCGCGCACCGCGCCTCCCGTGCAGTGAGCCATCGGGGATTCCGTCGCCTGCACGCCGGCGCCGCGACGTTCGGCCGACCGCCGCGTCCCCCGTCCGCCTCCGGCGCCGTTGTCGGCGTCGCTGCTCCGAGTCCTGCCGGCCGCCGCGCGCCGCCTTCGGCCTTGCCTTCGCCGGAGCCGCCGCGCACGTTGGGCCTCTTTTTCGCCACAAAACGCAAGTGTCCGCCATGAACCAGAGCATCCGCAATATCGCCATCATCGCCCACGTCGACCACGGTAAAACCACCCTCGTCGACCAACTCCTCAAGGAAGGCGGCGTATACCGAGCCAATCAGCAGGTGCAGGAACGCGCCATGGACTCGATGGACCTCGAGCGCGAAAAGGGCATCACCATCAAGGCCAAGAACACCTCCGTCCACTGGAAGGACAAGATCATCAACATCGTCGATACTCCCGGCCACGCCGACTTCGGCGGCGAGGTCGAGCGCGCCCTCCGCATGGTCGATGGCGTGCTCCTCGTGATCGACGCCTACGACGGCCCCCAGGCCCAGACCCGTTTCGTGCTCCGCAAGGCCCTCGCCCACGGCCTCAAGGTCGTCATCGTCATCAACAAGATCGACCGCGAAAACGCC
>JACCDX010191135.1_pt1 | contig 12954 bp, 11 predicted proteins | sample 7449681 | NCBI WGS metagenome assembly JACCDX01 (sample SAMN15323450, study PRJNA562643) | freshwater metagenome | isolation source: river surface water | place: USA:Blue River Watershed | collected 2017-08-18
AGGAGGAACCATCCACATACCATAACTTTTTTGTGTACTGTTATAGTCGTTGTTTTCGTCAACGTAGGCTACGCTGGTTACTCCAGCAAAAGGACTTAGATACTTGACTTGGTGTACTTGTCCCTCTCTAGCATTTTGATTGCCTGAAGAATGTAGAAGTTCAACTTCTAAAATTCCCATGTAATAAGGATCAGTTATACTCACTACTCTAGCCAAGAACGGGCCCGGACGTGGTTCTTCTTTGGCACCTTCTGCTTGTCTATCTTCTATATCACTCATTATCCGTTCCAATCGCCTAAAGCGGCATTATTGTCTGCTATTTGCTGATCAGTTATACTTGACTCTGTTCCAGCGGCCCATTCTTGAAGTTGTGCATTTGTTTCTTCATCACTAGGATCTTCAGATTCTAAAGATGCATCGGCCGGCGGTCCAGCGTCTTGATTTATTCCTAGGCCAACTTGTGGTGCATTTCTATCAATAAGTTCTTGCTGTACTTGTCTAATAATTTCTAATGTTTGTGTAAATTTTCCGCCACTGAAATTACTGACTACACTTTTTATTTTGTAAAGACCACTAAATGATTGGACTAGCACTGAACTAGATTCTAAATTTTTATAAACGTTGGTGCCATCTTGAATATCTGTAGGTGTTTTAAAATTTACAACAATATAAATTTCAGTGTTTTGATAATTCATGCTGCCGTCACTGTTAATCATTCGATAGTTTGTTTCGGGACTTGTATAATTTCCTATACCACTATCTCCAAGATAGTAAGGATCTCCATGAATTTTTATTTCTGTATTAACCAAATCGTTGCTTAGAACAATAGCATCCATAAAGTTTCTAGCTACCCTGGTCGATATGTCCTCTTGTCCGCCGCCACCTTTTTTATCCGATCTACTTTGTGTAGCAGTATAACTTACTTGTCTTATTGTAGGATTAGCAATGTTGTTTGCACCACTATCTAATGTTGGTTTCTTGTCTACTTCTTGTGCATCTTGTCCCGTTTGCTCTTTGGTTTTAGTATCTTGGGAGGCTGCAAATACATCAGGTGCTACAGCTTTTCTAAAAGTGGCATCAAGATTAATTTGAAAATCTATAATTTCAGTGTTCTTACCTGTATAGATATAATCATAGACTTTGATTGCTTCTTCTTTTAATTTTTTAGCACCTTTAGGTGCAGCATTAGGTGGCAACAATATTGCCGAATTTACTTTGTAAGCTACTACTCTGTATACAATTATTTTAGGAAATCTTCCGGTCTTTCCTAAATTTGCCGTAGTTTTCTTTTCGTATACCTGCGGATCGATACGCCACCATGGCACCATACCGGCGTCATCAACTTGTCCGTCGCGTAGTGCTTGTTTGGCATAATCGCTCATTATGACAACTTGATTGATCACGTTGGTTATGTCAGTGCCTTGTAGAAATTTAAAATCGCTGGTATTAACATTGACTTCTAAATTTCCTCTCACATACACACCTTTTTCAGAATCATAAATTGCATTGTCTTTGCCAAACGGACTATCGCCTTGTCTTGCTGACGAAAAGCCCATGCTAGATTTTCCCACACTGTTAACTGCCGCTGTTTCTTGAACATAAGTTTTATTCAATTCTCCAGTGTTCTTGCTGAGTTTAAGTTTGCCATAGATGTCATCATTGCCGCTAGATGATTTAGGATTTTTAGTCGCGGCATTAATATCTTCAGCTGCCGATTGCAATGGTGACGAAGGATCATCGGGAAATAAAATTACGATTTCATCTGGTTCTCTATTTTCAGATTTTGCCTGTTCTTTGAGATAATCGTTGATCACACGTTGCAAACTTTTTTCTCCAGTCTGCAACATTTCTTGAACTGTTTCGCCGCTGATATTTGTATCAGATTGAATAGTGTGAAAACTTCTGTTGAAGCCTTGATCATTATGAGGGTTGGCAACTATTTCATACTCTGTACCTCTAGTAGTTACACGGGCATTAATAGTAGCAAATGTAAAAGGGTATAATCTTCTTTCTTTTGGCAATGAGGCTGCTAATTGATCCTCAGTATGGCCAGTAAAGTCAATGGTCAGTAAGAATGGTGTAGCACCTAGATACGATGCATATCCTGCATCCTCAGCAGCTATCTGTAAGGCTTGGGTAAACAACCCCATGCTATAAGGTTCAACTACTTTGAATCTAAAACCCATCATGTTAGTATTGTTAGTGTCTTTGGAAAAAGATACTTGATGGGTAATGTTTAACTCATCTACGAAAAAATCATATTTGCCAAAAGCAGTAGTAACTCTGTTTTCAGGATTAATCGAACCACTGGCTAACACTAATTGATTAAATCTTCCTGCACGATATGTTGAATCTGGAAAATTTATACTTTGAGTATCGAGACAAGAAATAGTAAAAATATAATTGTAACTAGAAAACTTGCTTAGAATATTTGGAAACGGTGGCTTATCAGAAATTGTGTTTTTAGTTTTTTTACCTTCATCATTCTGATTGATATTTCCTAGATTAACTTTTAATTCAGGAACAAAGTTACCTATTGCTCGTTGTGCAGATCCAAGCAACTGACCGGCAGCACTGGCCAATTGATTCCCTAGTTGCGGCACAATGTTTGTAGGATTAGTAATTGCACCGGCGAGACTTTTTGCAGCGTTTAAACCTTGAGCAATGTTTGTGTCGTTTAAAACTTTTGTAGTTGCTGTGGTTAGTGTAGTTGCACCTAGCTTGTCAAGACCAAAATTTGGCATATTAAATTCCCAGTGTTGAAACTAGTCCAGACTTTTTAGGCAGGTAAATCTGTGTGCCTGCAACAAAATCAAAAATAGGATCTTGTATTACATCCAAATTTCTTTGTGCAAATACCCACCAAAGTTTAGGTGTGCCATATAAGTCAAAGGATAATAGATCGGGTCTGTAAGTATACTGAGACTCAATGATGTAAAGGTAGTCGTCTTGTTCTGCCGCAACTGGTCTTATTTTTAGTATGTCAAGATAGTCTTTGGCAATCCTTGTAGAAAACCAAGGGCTTGTATTTGTATAAATGCTGTTTACCGACATTAGATATATCCTGTTCCGTTAGATTTGATATAATCGCCGCTGACAAATTTTTGTAGGCTAAAGGTTCTAGCACTGTCTCTACTGTAGATTGGTTGCAATGAAACTGCTATAGAACTCTTGGTAGGTACATAGGTTTTTCCTCCCGAAGTACCTCCTCCAGCATTAGCCAACTGTCGTTGGAAACTATCTGCAACACCTTTGATACCTTGTACTACGTTGTTTGCTCTGCTCAATGCTGCACCGGCTCTAGGATTAATTGCACTTACAATTCCAACACCGGCATTGGCTAGGCCAAATGCCGCACCAAATGTGTCCACTTTGGCTGCTTCTGACATGTCTGTGGCAATATAATCACTGTTGGCATCAAGGTCTATAGAAATGTTAGTAACAACTACTGGAACATTTTTAAAAACAAAATCGCCATATGCACTAAAATATAGAATTGGCGGAGGATTACCGGCTAGTGCATCTTGTCCGCTAAACATTTTTGTCACAGATCTCAAATAGTGAACCATTGCAACCCAATAGGCTGCTTGGACACTGTCTTCGCAATAGAATGGTGCTGTAATATTAATAGCATCGGCTTGGCTGTTTACATAACTTTGAAATGCAAAGTTTTGATGTAAAGGTTTTGTAGAGTCATAAGTAGCCGAGTTGCTAATTCGAATAGTAGGAGTATACGGAAATACTGCACCGCCGGCTGCTCTCAGTGGTGCTAATATTGGGCTACTTTGAAAACTATCAATACTAGGGATGCTCAATCTTACACGCCAATCAGAATCACTAAACGTTGCCGCAGCATTGACTATTTTACCGGATGGTTCGGCCTTGGAGGGGATATTAACACTTCGAATTGCACTGATGATTCCGCCGGCGGCGGCTAAATTATTAAGTGCACCGCTTAATCTGTTAGCGGCACCACCAATTGTGCCCAGAGTACCTGTAGCAACACCCGAAATAGATCCAATAGACCTAGCTGCGGTTGCTAGGGTCGAAACACTGGCTCCGAATTTATTGCTGTCAAAAAAAGATGGCATGTAGACTCCCTATATAGTCATATTTAGTTGACAAAATTAAGTGCATAGTTTAAAATGTTACAAGGAAACACATAACCATGAAAGTAAACTATCTTAATAACAAGGACTTGCTAGAAGAAATACACCGAAGTAAAAATTCGTTTTGTTCTTATTTGCAACCAGAATATCACCAATACGATATAATTTTGCCCAGTGTAGAAAAAATTAATATTCGAACTGTGGCGGAAGCCAAGCGTAATAGGGCCAAAAGACTTGGACAAATTGCCTATGAAGCAAGGAAATCAGCAGGAGAAAAGGTAAAACTTTCCGAATGCGAAATAGATTATAAGAAAATTCCCAAGATAGATCTTGTCTTTAGAATAATGACCTATGATCATATTCCGGCAAACAGCACAAGAAAACGCAATCCAAAGAGCGAAGCAGATAAACGAGATCGAGTAAACTTTCCGGCTTTTCAGCATTGGAAGTTTAATGAAAACGACGAGCTTGTATGTGTGGGCAAATCGCATTGGAGTGGCGATTTAGATCATGGCAAGTTCAACAAAGATCATGGACAGATTACCCCAACACTGGCTCGCATGTTTTTAAAACTCTGCGAACGATACGCCACTCGAGGTAATGTTCGAGGTTACACCTACAATGACGAAATGCGTGGACAAGCTATTTTACAGCTAACACAAATTGGTCTGCAGTTTGATGAAAGTAAATCTAACAATCCGTTTGCTTATTACACTGCCGCAGTGACTAACAGTTTTGTTCGAGTTATTAATATCGAAAAACGTAATCAAAGTATTCGAGACGATATTTTAGAAATTAATGGCATGAATCCTAGCTATAGCAGAACCGGTGCAGGTGAACACGCTGCCGCTATAAAAAGGTATAATGAGGACAGTGAATGAATTTATTTAAAAAAGCAGCATGTTTTACAGACATACACTTTGGTTTAAAATCTAACAGTAGTGTGCATAATCAAGACTGCGAAGAATTTGTAGATTGGTATATTGCCAAAGCTAAGGAGCAGGGCTGTGACACAGGTATTTTTATGGGCGACTGGCATCACAATCGCAATAGTCTCAACATTACTACTATGGACTACAGCCTACGAGCACTGGAGAAACTTGGACAGGCTTTTGATCAGTTTTTCTTTTTTCCTGGCAATCACGATCTTTATTATAAAGATAAACGAGATATCCACTCTGTAGAGTTCGGCAAGTATATTCCGGGCATTACTGTGGTGCATAAGCCCATGACCGCAGGTGATGTTACATTGTGTCCGTGGCTAGTAGGAGATGAATGGAAAAACATCGGTAAAAAAGGCGGCAAGTATATTTTTGGCCACTTTGAATTGCCCAGCTTCTTTATGAATGCCATGGTGCAGATGCCGGATCATGGTGAGATACAACTTGACAGTTTTAAAAACTATGAGCTAGGATTTAGCGGGCACTTTCACAAACGTCAGCAACAGCGTAACATGATCTATATCGGTAATGCGTTCCCGCACAATTATGCAGATGCATGGGATGACGAACGCGGTATGATGGTATTAGAGTGGGGAGGACAACCGGAATACATTAACTGGGATGACTGTCCTAAATTTAGAACCATTAAACTAAGCCAACTCATTGATCAAGCAGACACGCTATTAAAAAGTAAAATGCATCTGCGTGTTACCTTGGATATTGATATTAGCTATGAAGAAGCTAGCTTTATCAAAGAAAAATTTGTTGAAGATTACGATATTAGAGAACTAACTCTGATCCCGGAAAAGAAAGAAGTTGAAATTAATACTAGTATTGACATTCAAAGTTTTGAAAGTGTTGATCAGATTGTCAGCAATCAGCTAGTAAACATCGAAAGTGATACCTTTGACACTAAGGTATTGTTGAGCATCTACAATAATTTATGATTAAGATAAAAGAATTAACAGTAAAGAATTTCATGAGTGTGGGTAATCAAACCCAAGCTGTAAATTTTGACCGTGAACAATTAACTCTTGTATTAGGCGAAAACTTGGACCAAGGTGGTGACGACAGCGGATCACGTAATGGTACTGGAAAAACTACTATTGTCAATGCTCTGAGCTTTGCATTGTATGGTCAAGCACTTACTAATATTAAGAAAGATAATCTAATCAATAAGATCAACAATAAAAATATGTTGGTCACTTTAACTTTTGAAAAAGATGGCATAGACTATCGAATAGAACGTGGGCGTAAACCTACTGTCATGAAGTTTTTTGTCAACAATCAGGAACAGGCTGCAGATGCAACCGACGACAGTCAAGGAGACATGCGTGAAACTCAAAAAGATCTAGACGACTTGTTGGGTATGAGCCATGATATGTTTAGACACATCCTTGCTTTGAATACCTATACCGAACCTTTCTTGTCAATGAAAGCCAATGAGCAGAGAGAAATCATTGAACAACTACTCGGTATTACTTTACTCAGTGAAAAAGCAGAAGCCCTTAAAGAGCAGGTTCGTGTTACCAAAGATCAAATTATACAAGAAAATGCAGACATAGAGGCTGCAAAGAAATCCAACGAAAAGATTCAACAAAGTATTGACAGTTTGATTACTAGACAAAATGCGTGGATCAAGCAACAACGAGAAGATTGTACAAAAATCACAGCCAGTATTCAAGAACTACAAAGTGTAGACATTGATCAAGAACTAGCACAACATGCAAAATTAAAACTCTATGATGAGCAAAGTTCTAAAATAAAAAGTCTTAACAAAGAACGTGCTACATTAGAAACTGCAGTTATACAAGCAGAAAAGTCTGTTAAGAAATACACTGAAGAAGTAGAACAGCTTCTTAACAAAACTTGTCCAGCGTGTAAACAAGGTTTGCATAATCACACGCACGAAGAAATGACTGACAAGGCTGAAAAGAATTTAACCGATGCAGTTACATATTTTGACAAAGTTAGTGCTAATTTGCAAAGTGTTGTTAAAGAACTAGAAGACATTGGTGATATTAATGGTCGCCCTAGAACATTTTATGACACACTTGAAGAAGCACTCAAACATCAGAATAATCTTACCAGCTTAGAATCAGCACTGGAAAATAGAAAAGTAGAAATTGATCCTTATCAGGAACAAATAGATGAATTAAAAAATACTGCTATCCAAGAAATTAACTGGGATAACATTAATAGTCTTACTAGTCTAAAAGATCATCAAGAATTTTTACTTAAACTGCTGACCAGTAAGGACAGTTTTATTCGTAAAAAGATCATTGATCAAAATTTAGCCTACTTGAACAATCGATTAACCTACTATCTCGACAAGATGGGCTTGCCTCATCAAGTAAGTTTTATCAATGATCTCAGTGTAGAAATTACACAGTTAGGGCAAGATCTAGACTTTGACAATCTAAGCCGAGGAGAGCGTAACAGACTTATTCTAGGACTATCTTGGAGCTTCCGTGATGTATGGGAGTCATTGTATCAAAATATTAATTTGTTGTTTATTGACGAATTGATCGACAACGGCTTAGACGCTAACGGAGTTGAGAACGCATTAAGTGTACTTAAGAAGATGGCACGTGAGCGTAACAAAAATATCTACTTGATCAGCCACAAGGATGAGTTGATCGGTCGTGTTACCAACGTACTTAAAGTTATCAAAGAAAATGGTTATACCAGTTACAGCAATGATTTAGAAATCACAGAATAATGGATAGTCACGACGAGTTATACCATGCATTTAGACAGTACTTCAAGTACAATCAAATTTGGTTGACCAAAGGAACCAAACGTGCAGGCATGGATACAAGATTCTGGCTATCGGAAATAAGGCGTATTTGTAGTAAAAGGCGAGTAGAAATTCAAGAGTGGCGGCATGAAAAAAATGAAGCCACTCAAAAGAAACGAGAGGCAAAGAATAAAACCGATACATAGTTGATGTCATGGTATTATCAAAACACAGTAATCGAAACTCTACCCGAAGAGTGTATTGGCTTTGTTTATTGTATCACTAATAACATCACTGGTCGCAAATATATAGGCAAAAAACTGGCTAAGTTTAGTAAAACCACATATAAAACAGTAAAACTCAAAAACGGCAACAAGAAGAAAAAGAAGATTAGATCTAAAATTGACTCTGACTGGCGTGAATACTATGGCAGCAACGACCAATTAAACAAAGACGTAGAACAATTAGGCACCGAAAAATTTCACAGAGAGATACTTTATTACTGTACATCCAAGGCTGAATGTAGTTATATAGAGGCAAGAGAGCAATTCTCAAGGCGAGTATTAGAATCAGACGACTACTACAACGGACATATACAAGTTCGTGTACACGGCAATCACATCAAAGGCAAACAGTTAAACGGTTAAAGCAAGTGCCAGCTAATTTCAGGCACCCTATACCTGGACCTCGGGTCGCAGGGACGGAAATCTCTCGCCGTTAAGAGTACTCAACCACTATCCTTTACAGGACGAGGATCGCAAAGCTGCCGCGGTTTGGTTGTTTTAAGGAAATAAAGGCAAAAGGAGCAGGGAAATCCTGCACGTACACAAGTATGTTAGCGTATATTTGTGTGCCGCCGTCATAATAAAGACACAGCTCGAGGTACCGGATGACCGCCTCTGTAATGCTGTAACGCTAAGTGATAAATGTGCAACTCAGATAATGTTCATTTTTTCTTTGCCCGCAAGGGCAAAGTGTGACTGAACAATCTAGATAATATTTAAATGCTTCGCATTAATCAGTTTTAAAGAAAAAATGTGTTGAGCGATAGCGAAACACAGACGAACTAAGTTCGTCTTCTATAAATATGTACATGAAAGTCTATGAAATTCTATCTGAAACAACAACACTTAGTGAATCGATAGCTAGAGTGGTTAAATCTGGTTTTATGAAATATCAGGTTATGAAACCTAATGGAACTTTAGATCCTAAGATCTTTAGAACAGCTAAATCTGCTATCGAGCATAAGTCAAAGTTTTATATGAATAAATCCCAGAGGAATCTTAAAATAGCTGCCAAACAACGTCAAGGTGCTGGTGGCGAAGCTCCCTATATAAAAGGAGCTAAGAATAAAATCAGTCCTTTTGGTCGTACACCCGATGGTAAAATTTATACCATGGTGGACGGGCAGCGAAGAACATACTCTGGATATGCTGACTACATCAAAAAACACAGAATCTGGGGTCCTAGTGTAGGTAAAATAAGCAGAGGTGTTGCTGATGCTCTAGGAAATTCTTGGGTCGGAAAGACCTTTCTAGGCCTAGCAGCTAATTTATTACCACCTATTATTGAATGGCGTAACGAAGTTGATGCAATACACGCTGGTTATGTCAACGGTGAATATACCAAAGAAGATGCAGAACATCAGATCAAATACATCACTGATTTGACCATTACTAAATTTGTCGGCATATTCATGACTTTAGGTGCCGCTCGCTTTGTTGCTGCTAGATTTAATTTAGATAAAATACTTCCTTGGGTTTATGGAAAAATACCCGGAGTTGGCCCTTGGCTGTCTGCACTAACTGGCCCTGCATTAACTGCTGTGATTCAAACAGTGTTGTTAAAAGAACCTGTGGTCAAAGACATTGCAAGAAAGCTCATGGAATTCACTTATAAACTTACACCTTATGCAGAATACAGTGATAGTTTCTGGAGCGAATTATTCAAACTCACGGGCTACGAACTAGTTAATTCTGAATTAGACAAAGCTAGAATTGCAAATACTGGTTCTACAGCCGGCACACAATCCGGACAAACAGCACAGCAACCTCAAGGTGCTGAAGATGATGACGAAATTGATTGGCAGAAAAAGGGCATGGCCGACAAACTGATTAAAAAGTTTGGCTTAGATTAAAGAGGCAGTTTGGTTTTTTGTATTGTTTCTATGTTGTCTTTGATCAAAGAACTTAGCAAAGTTCGATCTTCATAGGAATAGATATGAAACAACTCTTGAGCAGTAACACCGCCACGCATGTACCAGCTGATTTTAAAGATTTCGTCTTTGATACCCTTGACAATAGATTCTAATTGATCAACATACTTTACTATGTCAGGGTTCGACATGGTGGTCATTTTCTTGCGAAAAAACTTGCTTGATCCATGGTAATTTCAAGATCTGTGGCAGTACCGCAGTTGCTACACTTGGAGTTTACTGGCGGTAATTTCCAATTTTTTCTATTTGTTTCAATGCGTTCTTTGATCTTTTCAAACAATTCTGACTCGCTGTTAGTGATCCACTCTTTGATATAAGCCTGTTGATTGACCACTGCTTCGGGAATTTCTACACTTTCAATGCTTTGTATAAAAACTTCGTTCTGCAATTCAGCAACTTGTTTGTACAGATCATTGACTGTTTTTTGATTTTCGGGATTATCAAAATTTTGTGCACTTTGTATCAACATCTTTTGCAGCCTATAATTTTCTAGGTTAAATGCTGTCATTTCTTTATAAGTCAGTGGGCGAATCTTTACCGTAATCTCTCCGAGATCGATGGTATCATCAAAGGTTACGTGATTAAAATGCTCATTGAGCAAGCCTAGATCAATGTCATATTCATTTTCTGTGCCGCAGTTTGCACAGGTATGCTCAACAGCCATCATATTTCCATAAGTAGCAATTCTAATAGCAATCAGCAAATGATCCAAATCAACAGCATTTATTTCCCATCCGTTGGTAACAGTTGCACAGCAACTCTGTAAAACTTTCACTGTTGATTCACCATTGAACAAAGCATCGGGAGTTTTTAACAATATTTCATCCATACCGGTCATAGCATATACAGGGATTTGTGTAGGATCTCCGTTGACAACACCGGGAGCTGTATAAGTTCCTTTGCTGGGCAATGAAACATATAACTTAGGCTGTCTAAAATACTTTTGTAATGGATTTGGGCTCATATAAACTCCGGATAAATATAACATAGGTATTTATATACGCAGTTTTTAGGAAAAAAATTATGGCGGACATGACTCCAGACCAATTAAGAGACGCAGCAAAAGAAATGTTGCGAATTCAATCATTACAACGTCCTGCTGCAGATCTAGGCAGCGGCAGCGGATTTTTAAAAGGCCTCAGTGATTCGGCACAGCTAGCTGGAGGTGCCCTTAAAGGTCTTATAGAAGGAAATGTAAAATTCGGAGATGCTGTAGGAGGTGCCGGACAAGCTATTGGCAAGTTTGGAAGTATTGCCAAAGTTGGAGGAGATGCACTTTCTTACATGGGCAAGTATGCACAGGAATCTGTGGATGCTATGCGAAACTTTGGCAAGATTGGTGCAGGTTTCAATGGCGATGCCATTGGAATGCGATCTAGTATTGCACAAACTCGAATGAGTTTAGATGAATACGGCAAATTTCTAAACAAAAACACAAGTATTTTAAATGCCATGGGCGGCTCTGTAACACAGGGCACTACAAAATTCAACGAATTCAGTCAAGCATTTTTTGATCAACAAGCAAAACAAGGCGATGCATTTGGATCAGTTAGCGATCAATTAAGAAATCTTGGAATGACTTCTGAAGAGATCAACGGCACTCTGGCCATTGAACTAGCTTCAAGAAGATTCCAGAACATGGAAGATACAAAAGCTAGAGATGAAGCTATTGCTTCTGCGGCCAACATGGCCACAGAGATGGATAAGATTGCCAAACTAACAGGCAAAAGCAGAGAACAACAGCAAGCAGAGCTAGCAGCATTAGAGAAAGACGGACAGTATCAAGCAGCCATTAGGCTAGCAATGCGTGATGGCAATCAATTTGCAGCCAAAGGCATGCAAGAAGCCATGACCAGTATGGGAAAATTTGGTCAGCCTGTACAAAACTTAGTCAAAGATTTTCTAGCATTTGGTACTGCAAGTAAAGAAACACAGGATACATTGGCAGCACTAGGCCCTGCAGGTACAGAATTACAAAATGCCATACAAATGGTCAAGTCTGCAAAGACTGAAGAACAAAAGATTGCTGCTCAAGCTGCATTAAAACGTGCAGAAGAATCGGTAACTGCCGAAGTTAATAGCAGACGTGTGCTAGAAAATGCTGCATTAGGTATTAAAGGATTCAAAGGCATAGCAGATGCTACTACTTCTGTGACAGCCGGCATGGATAAAGTTGCTGCAGAAAATAAATTAAATCTTGATCTAGAAGTTGATAGACGTAAAGCTGTTCAAATTTTAAACGAACAAGCAAAAAAAGAACAAACTACGGCTACTAAAGCTGCCACCGAAGGCGGTGCCGATGCCGGTAAAGCAACCACTCAGGCTGTTGTACAGTTTGAAAAGGTAATGCAGAACAGCACGGCAGCAATTCAAGAACAGTTCATTAATAGATTAAACACTGAAATTGCCCCAGGCATGATAGAGTTTACAAAATTTTTAAAGGCACCTGGACTGAGTAGAGAAAGACAAGCCGGTAGAATTGCAGAAACCTATGACACAATAAAAGAAACTTTCAAAGGTGGTGGTCCAGGATCAGCTGAGTCTACTCAAGCAGCAGCTGATCAAGCAAGACAACGAGCACTAGCAGAAGGTAAATCCAAAGAAGAAGCAGATCGTGCAGCCAGACAAGAAGAATCTAAACTAAGACCTAGAGCCAATCAGCCAGCAGCTGGTAATCAAACTGTACCCGTTCGAGTGGTAAATCCTGAAGACTTTCCACCAGCAGCTAATAGATTTGCTGGAACTATAGGAATGACCGGTCAGTTATTTGAAACACCTGGACTAGTTAACATTGATCGACCAGATGAATCTGTGTTAACCAGCGAACAGATGATGAATTTAGCCAAAGGATCTCAGATCTCAGGAGTTAAATCAACATTAGACAAACTAACACAGTCAGTAAATCCTAACGGATTTAAAATGCCGCAAGTTGATGTATCTCAACTAAAG
>JACCDX011142570.1_pt1 | contig 12953 bp, 6 predicted proteins | sample 7449681 | NCBI WGS metagenome assembly JACCDX01 (sample SAMN15323450, study PRJNA562643) | freshwater metagenome | isolation source: river surface water | place: USA:Blue River Watershed | collected 2017-08-18
CCGAAAAAGTTGGTAGATCTGGTGTTGATCCAGTTACGGGATCTCCTTTGTCTCAAGAAGTTCGAACTGCTCTTTTAAAAAAATCTACTATTGATGCATCAGTTTTTCAAAATATTGAGAACAGAAGGGCACAAACAGATGCACAAAACGCAGAATTATCTAAAGGGCAAAATGAAGCTCTTTTAGGATTTAATTCAACTCTTCAAGCGATAAGAACAGACATTGTAAAATTGGGAACAGGTCTTTCTGGTATTGCACTTCTCCTTCGACAAGATGCAGCAGAAGATCAGAATAAAATAAGAGCAGATCAAGAAAACCAAAGAATATTAGCAGAAAGGCAGATTAGAATTGGAAAAGAAAGTGCAATAGAGCAAAAAATTCAAAATGCAGTTGCTGAACCTGTACAAAGATTAGTTCCAAAAGTAAATGATATTTTTGGAAGAATAGGTACTGCTTTAGGAATTTTATTTGGTGGTTGGTTAACTAAACAAGTTGTAGATGCAATAAAGGCATCTGAAGAGGGTAATACAAAACTTTTTAATGAAATTAGATTTAATATTCTCAAAAATGTTGGAATAGCAGTTGGTGGATTAATTGCTGTTAAAGCAGGATTTTCATTAATTACAAGAACGATTGGAACAATTGCTAGAGGATTAACTAAACTTTTGATTGCAAAACCACTTGCTCTTGCTGCTGGTTTAATTCCTGGTATTGGTGGTAGAAAACCTCCTGCTGTTCCAGGAACACCTACTCCAAGAGGTGGTGGTGGAATTGCAAATAAAGTTGGTAGATTTATTACATTTTTAAGTGGTTTAATGAATGTTAGAAGTGGTGAATACATTGATGCTACATTATCTGCATTGTCTCTTGCCTCTAGAGCACCGGGTGCAATTGGAGTTATTGCAAAGATTGCTGGCATTGCTTTTACTGCTGATGAAATTGCAGAGGCATTTGGTAAGAATATTTTTGGAGATTCTAAAAGAGATAAACAGGTTAATGAAATTTCCGAAATATTTAAACAGAAAACAGAGACAAAACCAGTATCAACACCAATTTCTCCTAAAGTAGATACTCCACAACCGTCTACTAAACCTGAAATTACTTCCCAACCAACTTCTGCACCATTAGTTACTCCTCAAGAAACGATGATGGGAGAACAGAAACCACCAACTTCTGCTCCATCTCCAGATATGGAAAAGAAATTTGAACAAGCATGGCAGTATCGTAATAATCCAATGGCACGAGGAAGAATTGAAGATGCTTGGAACAAAATGACGCCTGATCAACAACAACAAGCAAAAACTTGGGCACAAACAAAAGGTTATGATTGGAGTGAAATGAAATTAAAAGATGCTGTTGACATGAGTGATTTAAAAGAGCAACCATCAAAAACTAAAAGTGCTGAAATAAGTCCTGCACAAGTAACAATGCCACCTAAAGAATCTCAACAAGTTGGACAATTGCCAGAACCAAAACCATCTTTAACAATGATCAAAACCTCAAGTGATCAGCAACAACAATCAAATCCACCATTATCAAATGAACCTTTGACTGATGTTCCTTTAATCAATTCTACAAATCCTGATAACTTTTATGTGTTGTATTCTCAGTTAAATTACAATGTGGTGATATAATATGGCAACCGTATTAGAATCTCTTCGTAAATCATCAATAAACATTGAAAATATTTCTAAAACTTTAACCGAAACCAAAAAAAGTACTTCGACAGTAAATGATTCTGTAGAAAATATTTCAAGAATTATTGCTACTAATACTAGAGTTAAAAGAGAATTATTTACAAGATCTAATGTTTTAAGTTCCAGAAGAGAAGAGGCATCTAAGAGACAAGAACTTGAAGATCAAATAGAATCTACAAAAGTATCAACATCTCCTCAAGCAGGTCTTTCATTTGTATCCAGAAGTGAAAAGGGGCCTTTAGATAGATTATTGGGATTTTTGGGTTTTATGACTGCTGGTTGGATTTTGGAGAATCTTCCCACATGGATTTTTATGGGTCAAGAATTTATTTCTAGAATTAATTCTTTTGGAAGATCCATGTACAACATGGTAAATAATATGCAATTTATCATTAAATCTTTTGGTCAGACTTTAGGATATTCACTAGATGCAATTGTTCGTTTAGATTTTGATCAATTTGCTGGAGAAGGAACTGTTGCAAAATCTTTTGAAGAGTTAAATCTTGCTGTTCAAGATTTAGGAACTAATATTACAGATACTTTTAAACTTTTTACAACACCATTAACAGAATCGTTAGAAACTGGAGAACAAGCACCAGCACTCGACGAAAAACAACCAGATACAATGTTTCCTGGAATTCCACAAGAACCCGGAGTTGGATCTGAATCTGGGTATGGAACAAAAGAGCAACAAGCTTTATTGAAAGCAATTAGATTTGCTGAAGGAACTGCTGGACCAACTGGATATAGTATGTTTTTTGGTGATCGTACAGGACAAGCAAAATATGGTGATCTTACTAAATTATCTGCAAACGAAGTAGAAAAATTAGTTGACAAGTTTCTAAAAGATCCACAATCTAAGTTTAGAGGTGGTAGGTCTGCTGCTGTTGGTGCATTTCAAATTATTGATATAACTTCTAAGGCAAGAGCACTTGGAATGGATATGAATCGAAAGTTTGATCAAAGTTTTCAAGATGAAATGGCACTTAGACTTGCTGCTAGAAGGGGAGTTACTGCAGATGTTTTAAAAAGAGAAGGATTAAGTGATGCTGTAATTAAAAAACTTTCTCCCGAATGGGCGTCTTTCCCAGGAAATACTTATGGTCAACCAACAAAAAGATCTGAAGATTTAAAATCTGTTTATAGATCATCATTATCGTCAAGTGTTAGAACACCATCTTCACCTACTATTACTGGACAAACTCAAACATCAGGTTTAACAGGTTACAAAGTTACAAGAAGTGGAAGAACTATAACTAGTCTGAATCAGTTGCCTCCACACCATGGATCTTCCAGAACGACATATGGTGGAAATAGATTAAGGCAAGACTTTACTTTATATAAAGGTAATCAATTTTTAAATGTTCCTGTACCATCACCAGTTTCTGGCACGGTAAATTTTGCTGGATCTGCTGGTGCGGGTGGAAATTGGGTTGAAATACAATCATCTCAAGGTCTTGTAGAATTAGGACATTTTAATTCATTAAAAGTTAAAACAGGAGATAAAGTCTCCGTAGGATCTATTTTAGGGTTACAAGGATATAGTGGAAGAGTTAGTCCATCTGGAGTTGATGGGACTCATGTTCATATTCAAGCCCCTGATGCTGTGGTTGCAAATTATATTTCTATGTTATCTTCTGGGAAAATGGTTTCTTCTCCTATAGAAAGAAAAGAAGCACAAATCTCAGCACAACCAAAACAATCACAACCATCAGCAATGATTCCTGAGAGAAAGGGATCTCAAATATTACTTATTGATGACACTAAACCACAAGTTTCTCAAGTATCATATTCATCTCAACAACAACTCTCTGTCACTCCAACAATTAGTGAATTTAAGATGTTAAATAATTTTATCAAGAATAAACTTTTACTCGATTTAGCATACCTATAATGTCAATTAAAAAGTCTTTATATGATGAGTTAACTTTAGAGTCAAGTGATCGATCCAGATCTGTTGGACTAATAGGTGGTGCAATTCTCTTTGAATATTATGAGGATATATTTTCACCCACGATTACTGCAAAAATCAAAATAGTTGATAATGGAAATGTTATTGCTCCGGAGAATAATCAAGATGGGGATAAACAATCAATTTATAATGGATTACCTCTTAGAGGTGGAGAAAGACTTTCATTAAAAATCGCAGGAAATTCTTCAACAAATCCTGGATTAGATTTTTCGAAAAAAGTAGAAGATTATTTTTATGTTTCAAGTATTACTGATGTAATTTCAGAATCAAATAGAGAAACTTTTACACTACATTTAGTTTCAAGAGAAGCAATCACAAATGAAACTGTGAGAGTTGGTAAAAAATTTAAGGTCGATAGTGCAATTAGTGATTCTGTAGAAAATATTTTAAGAGATTATCTTAAGACAAATAAAGTAGGTACTATCAACAAGTCTTCCAATAAATATGGATTTATTGGAAATTTAAGAAAACCTTTTACTATTTTAGTATGGTTGGCATCAAAAGCAGTTCCAGAAAAATCTGGAAGTGCAACCGCAGGATTTTTATTTTATCAAACTCAAGATGGATTTCAATTTAGGTCAATTGATGATTTGCTAATACAAACACCAAAAGCAACATATACTTATACACAATCTCAACAATCTTATGATGATAAAGAGTTTAAAGTAAACAATGATTTTAATATTTTAAACTATAATGTTGAGAAAAATCAAAATTTAATTGAAAAACTTAGATTAGGTACTTATGCTAGTCATAGGATGTTTTTTAATCCATTAGACTTTTCTTTCTCTAATCCAGTGGAAGGAACATTTAAACTTAAAGATTATGCAGGAAAGACAAATAATCTTGGAAGTCAAATTAAACTACCACCATTATCTGAAGGGTCTGATTTAACGCTGGGAGATGTTCCAACAAGAATCATAACTGCGGTTTATGATGTTGGAACTATGGATCCCAATGTTTCAACTGATATAAATTCGGATCAAACTCAATATCAATCTCAGTCTTTAATGAGATACAATATCTTATTTACACAGACTTTAAATATTGTTGTTGCTTCGAATACAAATTTAAGAGCAGGCGATATTATTGAATGTCAGTTTCCAAAAATTACACAATCTGATGCAAAAGAATATGACACTGAAACTAGTGGACTATATATGATTAAGGAATTGTGTCATCACTTTGATGTGAATAATTCATACACATCGATGAAATTAGTAAGAGACACATTTGGAATCAATAAGAAGGCATAGTAAATGATAGACGAGTCACTTCTTAAAAGTAATTTTATAGGTAGAGATGGTTTTCGTTGGTGGATAGGGCAAATTCCACCCATCTCTGATATGAAGGGGCAGGTAGATGGAAAAGGATGGGGAAATAGATTTAAGGTAAGAATTATTGGATATCATCCTTACAGTGAAGCAGAACTTCCTAATGAGGATCTTCCTTGGGCACAATGTTTAATTCCAACCACTGCAGGAAGTGGTGCTGCGAATGTAATGACTGGTGTGCAACTGCAACCAGGAGATACAGTTCTTGGATTCTTTTTAGATGGTGATAATGCACAGATTCCTGTAATCTTGGCAACATTTGGCAGAACTTTTTCGGTTCCTTCAACAGATTATCAATCTCCATTTGTTCCTTTCACTGGATATTCTAGTAAAATTAAACCCAATTCACAATTAACGCAAAGTCAAACAAATGAAGTTAGGGAAGATTCAAATCCATCTCCAGTAAGTGCAACTACAGAACAAGCAGCAGCAATATCACAAAGAGTAGGATATCCAGTATTTTCTGAAAACTCTGCAATTGGAAATAAAGTTTCATTAGCAAACACTGTTAAAAATACACGAATTGATAAGATTAAATCAATTGTAGATAATCTTCTTCGTAAACTGAGAGGTCTTCAGGGAAGAGTTGAAAAAATAAGACAGGCAGTTCGTGAAGCGGCGGACAAAATTGTTACTTTATGTAATGATTTAATTGGTGGAATGTTTGATTTTTTAATCAATGGAAATGATGATTTTCCTGGATTAATTGGTATTTTGCAGGAAGGATTAAGACTCCTTTACAAGTTAGTTTATGCGAAAGTTCTTGCTGCAACAGGAAATCCAGTTGCAGCACACCTTGCAGGAGTCGCAGCACAACGAGCAATGGTCATACCTGTAAAAAATCTTGAAGAAGCATTTGCTTGTATTGCTGGTGAAGCAATTGAAACTATGAAAGATTTAGTTTATGATATTTTGGATTCTACAGTAGGAAATGTAGAGCGTTTTGTAAGTTGTGCTACTGACCAATTTGCAGGTACACTTCTTAATTCAATTATTGGAGTCCTTGAAGGATTATTTGTGGGTCCTTTGAGTGCTGTCGAAAATATATTACAATTTTTCTCCGACTTTAATGTTGGAAATATACTTCGTGAGGCAATTGGAATACTTTCAGAATTTGGTGCAGGATTTGCTTGTAATCAAAGTTTAGATAATTACAAAGGTCTTGTAAATGAATGGCTTGTTGGAGGAGGACCTTCTGGATCTGTTTCTTCAGTAGCAACATCTTTAGTAAATACTTACACCAACATTCGAGATGTGACAAATACTATTAATTCTGGGTCTAAAGCATTAAAAGAATGTTTTACTGGAGCATTACAATTTGCAAGTCCACCAGTAGTTAACATTTTTGGTGGAAGAGGATCTGGAGCAACAGCAATTCCTATTTTTGGAAACCTTGTTACGAATTCAGGTGGAAATGTAACAGCAAGTGTCATTGGTGTGCAGTTGACTAATTCTGGATCTGGTTATACTTATCCGCCATTTATAGAAATTGTAGACGATGCAGATCAAGGATATGGTGCGGTTGCAAGAGCATTGATTAACTCAAATGGAGAAGTTGAGTCCATTTATATGGTTTCTGAAGGAGAAAACTATTCTGTTGGAGACCTTGGAGAATTCTCCACATTAAAAGTATTAGTTGAAGAAGGTGGTAGTGGTTATGATGATTTAACAACTGTTATAACTGATGATTTTGGAAACAAATATGACTATCAAATTGTTGATGGAAGCATCTATCAAGTCACACCTCTAAATAATATTACTGATAGTTTACCAACTCTTACTGTTACATCTGATGATGGATTTGGAGCAATATTAAGACCTGTCGTAGGTGCTCTCAAGTCTTCTGGAAACATTCCTGCTTCTCCAGATGCAGATCCAAATTCTCCAACATCAGCAAATCTTTTTTCACAAGAAGTTCAAATATCCATAGATTGTCCAACATAAAATGGCAGAAAGAAACAAAAATATTTACAAAAGACAACTAATCAGTTTCAATCCTAACTTTAGAATTGATACTGCAAATCCTCAGATGGGTTTGAATGGTACTGATGTTTATAAAATTTATGGTGTAACAGATAATGGAGACAATCAATCTTCCATCAGTTTAAGTAGTGGTGGATTGTTTTCTGTTTATAATGACCATACAATACAAATTTCTGGTGGAACTAAAAATGAAGAAGGTAGAGAAGATGTAGTTATTATTGGAAACAATGGAAATGTTTCCATTTCAGCGAATGGAATGATTCGTTTATATGCGACCAATATTATGATAGAAGCGGAAGAAGATATTCACTTCAAGGCAGGAAGAAATATTTCAATGATGAGTGGTGATGGTAGAGTAATTGTTAAAGGTCAAAGAGTTGATCTTAAGGGCACTAGTGGTAATATTCCATCGTTATTAAACATAGATTTTACTAGTAGAGTTTTTGAAGGAAGTTTTATTGGAATTGATTTAATTAATAAGTTAGTTGGTGAAATTGTTGAGAATGTTGTTGACACAGTTATTGATACGGTATTTTAGATATGGCAGAAGGAATTGGTACTTGCAAAAAAAATAATGAAGAGGAATTACTTCAAAGTATTGAAGAGACCCTAGAAGAGTCTACATCTTCATTATACAAACCTCCGGCAGAAAATAGTAAATTTTATGGATTAGAATCTCATTTTAATAACGATGTAGTTTTCTATCAAAATGTTACTATTCATGGAAAGGTAAACTATAATTTTGCCAAGAATGCTAATTTGTTACTTCAAAATTTAGTTGTTGTTGGAACTTCAACTTTTTTTGGATTTTCTGATTTTTATGGTGGAGTTTATGTTGATGAAAATTTAAATGTTGCTGGAATAGTTACTGCAAAAAATCAATTAGATGTTGGATGTGGAGGAACTACTTTAACTGCTAGTGGATTAACTGGTCGTGTAGGAATTGCCACAACAAATCCACAACAAACTTTAGATGTGAGAGGGACGGTAATAGTTAGTGATAATATTGGAATAGGAACTACACAACCAGAACAAAAAGTTGATATTGCTGGTAGTATAAAAATCGATGAATTCATTTACGACTCGGTAAATTATTCGGGAGCAAATGGTTCATATTTAAGTATGGATGAAGATGGTATTCGATGGGTGTCTCTCGAACCATCGTTTACTGAAGGAATATTTGTTCAAGATGAAGGTGTTTACATTCCTATTGTAGGAGCAGCACAATCATTTACAGCGTTAAATTTTAAACAAATTAATAGTCTTGGTTTAGGAACAGATACAATCATCCCTATACCAAATCCTTCTAGTCCTACATTTATTGCTGATATTCAATCTCAAGATTTATGGGGATTTAATCAGTCTGAAAACATTTATAGAATGACGAGGGTAGGTATTCAGAATAATGACCCACAATATGACTTAGATGTTACTGGAACTTTACACGTTACTGGAGCAGTTGAATTTGACTCTACCTTAGATGTTGATGGAGATGTTACTTTAAACAGTACAACACCATCAACCGATAAAGACACTGGAGCATTAGTTGTTGACGGTGGTGTAGGTATTGAAGAGAACTTAAATGTTGGTAATGACGCTAAGATCTTTGGAACTACATCATCGACAACAAAAGACACTGGAGCATTAGTTGTTGACGGTGGTGTAGGTATTGAAGAGAACTTAAATGTTGGTAATGATGTTAAAGTATTCGGAACTACATCATCGACAACAAAAGACACTGGAGCATTAGTTGTTGAAGGTGGTGTTGGTATTGAAGAGAACTTAAACGTTGGTCAAGATGTTGTAATAGATGGAACTATAGAGTTAAATTCTTCTTTAATTGATATAAACAATAGTACGGCAACTGGAAAATTTGATTATAGACTTGCCTCTGTTGGTACTGGGGTATCTTGGAGACCATCAGGAGTAGAAACTCAAAATACTATCTGGGTAACTAAAGACGGTAATGACTCAAACACTGGATTACTTGAAGGTGATGCAAAGGCAACAGTAGGTGGTGCGGCAGCGATTGCACAACCTGGTGATACTATTGTCATTAGACCTGGAGTTTACACTGAAAATAATCCAATCGGTCTTCGTAATGATGTTACAGTAACGGGGCAAGATTTAAGACTTGTAACTATTAGACCTACTAATACAACCAAAGATGTTTTTCACGTTAGAAGAGGATGTTTGATTGAAAATATAAACTTTGCAGGCACTAGTGTTTTAGTGAATCATCCTGGGTGTGGAGCAGTAGCATTTCCACCGACTAATCCTGCTGATCAAGCAAATAGTGGATATATTGCACTTGGGCCTGCAGATGAAGGTCCAACGGGTAGATGGAGAAGTCCATATATTAGGAACTGCACCAACTTTATGACGGGCAGTATTGGTATGAAAATCAATGGAGATCATGCTACTGCATCTACTCCTGGCAATGACCTTAAATGTATGGTGTGTGACTCATTCACACAATATAATGAAAATGGAATTGGTGTATCAATCACAAATAATGGATATGCTCAGTTAGTTTCCATTTTCACAATTAACTGTGATATTGGAATTTATGCAGACACCGGTGGGTCTTGCGACTTGACAAACTCTAACTCGTCTTTTGGTAACTTTGGACTATATGCCGTTGGAATCGGATCTACCGAATTCACAGGAGAAGTAGGCACATATCCACCGACAAGAGGACAAACTGGTGTTGATCCTGGTAGTGATATTGTTACTTTTAAAAATGTAGGAAACTCTAGAAGACCTTATGATGGGCAGACTTTATTCTTCAAGATAAACTTAAATAATTATCCAGAATCTGCAGCATTTGCTGTCGGTGATGGTATAATTCAAGAACCTATGGTTGATATTCAGGAAATAGTTGTTACTAACGGTGGAAGTGGGTATAGTGCTGCTTCTCCACCAACTATTATTATTCGTGATACTTCTGACAATTCTCAGCAACCAAAAGGACCTCAAGGTATTATTGCAGAATTAAGTCCGACTATTGATGAAGTTACAGGTGAAATTATTACAATTGATGTTATTAATAGTGGTAGAAATTATCTCTTTTCGCAAAATTTAGAAGTGTTTATTGATGGAGGAACTGCTACAGCAAATGTAATTACTAGACCAATTTATTATGCTGTTGATTCTGCAACAGAAAATTCTGCAGGAATTACTACTGTTACTTTTACTGATTTTATTCCCTATGAATTATTTGGTGATGAAGAAGTTTCATTTAGAAGAATCAGTAGAATTTTAACAAGTTCTCATTCCTTTGAATATATTGGCACAGGCACCGATATAAATACAGCAACACCCTTTACTGGTGGTGTTCCAATCAAAGCAAATGAAATTGTTGCCTTAGACGGAGCACAAATTCCATTCACAAGTACAGACCAAAAAGGTAATTTTGACATTGGTGAAGGATTTCAAATCAATCAACCAACTTCTACAATTAGAGGAAGAGACTTCAGTAAAGCAATTCAAGCAGAAGTTACACCACTCATACTTGCGTTGAGGTAAAATATGGCAGTCGCACCACTTAATAAATTTCTTACAATAGCAGTCCCAGTTGCTCCTGGAGAGCAAACAGTCTATACGGCACCAACAGGTGTTTCTGCTATTGTTCTTTATGCTCAAGTAAGTAATGTTGGAATTGGTAACACATATCCAACTGTAACTTTTACACATAGAAGAAAGAGCACTTCTCAAAGAACTTTTGGTAATACTAGAAATAATAGAATTATAAAGGACGCCGAAATTCCACCAAATGATGCTATTGTACTTGTTGATGGTAGATTAGTCTTAGAAAGAACTGCTGTCGTCACAGATTCAATCGTCGTTGAAGGAACACAATCTGGAATTGTTTCTGTAACTGATTGCGAGTATGATAATACAACGGGTGTTACAACAGTTACTACAATTTCTGCTCATAATTTCAATGTTGGTGACGAAGTTACAATGAGTGGTCTTGCATTTACTTGTGCTGCAGGAAATTATGGAATTACTACTACTATTTTCCCATCACCTCAACAGTCTTTTACAATAGATTCAATTATTGGGAGTGTAGGGACTTCAAAGACCTTTGTAACTAACTCAGGAACAGTCACTGGAATCGCACACACATATGTTAGTGGCGGTTTAGTTGGACCACTCCAAATGGAATTTATCTGCAGTATTCTAGAAAATAGTACTACCTGATTATGCCAAAGTATATTTCAAATCGTTCCAAATTAACTCCACAATCCCAATTAAATGCAAACAGATATAGATATTTGTCTATTGAAAATGCTGAACCAAATCTTGGAGATCCCATAGTAGGACCTTCTTCATTTGTAGGAAAACCTGTTCCTCCTGGACAACAGTATATTGTTGTTTCTGTTGACGGAAGTGCTCCTGGAGAAAGATATTGGATTCCTAATCAAGGTGGAATTATTCCTGGATCAATTAGTGTTTTTGATGAAGGTACTCTTGTTGGTGGTTTAAGTAGTACCACGCAACTAAACATTATTGGCGCTGCAGTTACAGCAAAAGGATATTTAAATTTAGATCTTTCACCTGCACCAAATGTTGATATCACAGTATTTGCTCCAGGAAACGATAAAGAAATATTATTTAACACCGCAAACGAATTTTCAACATCTACTAAATTAAAGTTTGATTCTTCTATAGGTCTTTTATCTGCAGGAGATAGAATTATTGTTGGTGCTGGTGGAACAGTAATTACTACAACTGGTATAGGATCGGTTGGAATTGGCACAACGGATCCAACACAAGAACTTCATCTTCAAGGAGATTTAAGACTCACAGGGACGATTTATGATTATAATAATCAACCTGGAACTACTTCTCAAATTATATCTAAAAATATTTCTGGAGGATTGACTTGGATAGATCAAGGTACAATTAAATCTGGAGCAGGTGGTACATATCAAAACATACAATTTCATAATAATGTTGGACTGATTGACGGTGCTCCTAATTTTGTTTTTGATGATGTCAACAGCAGAATTGGAATTGGAAGCACTCAACCAAAAGTCACACTTGATGTTTTAGGAATATCATCCTTTAAGGGTGGCACAACCATTGATAATCTCAATGTAACTGGTGTTACAACAACTCACAATCTTTTAGTTACTGGTGTAACAACAGTTGCATCTCTAAATGGAACAAGTGCATTCTTTACTGGAATTGTAACAGCATCTAAGTTTGTTGGAGCAATTGATGTAACAAACTTATATGTAACTGGTCTTTCAACATTTTTACAGAAAGTTGATGTTAGAAGTGATTTAGGTGTAACGGGTCTTACAACAACTCAAAATCTCCAAGTTTATCAAACTCTTAATCTCAATCAATTAAATGTAACTGGCGTTTCAACATTTTCTTCTCAAGTTAATGTTAATAATTTAAGTGTTACTGGCGTAGCGACTGTTGACAACATTAAAATTGATACCAATACTGTCAGTACTTTATCAGGTAATCTTATTTTAGATTCCTTTGCAGGAACGACTCAGATTAATGATGTAATTTATATAAACAATACCACAGAATCAACAAGTAAAGATAATGGTTCTATTTTTACTGAAGGTGGTGTTGGTATTGAAAAAAGATTAAACGTCGGTGGCGACTCTAAATTTTCTGGTATTGTAGAATTAGATTCTAGTGTTAAAGACATTTATAATAATGTAGGTGTTGCTGGTAGTGTTTTAATTTCTACTGGTGCTGGAGTTAGTTGGACTACTCCATTTGCTGCAGGTATTCAAGGTATTCAAGGTATTCAAGGTATTCAAGGTATTCAAGGTATTCAAGGTATTCAAGGTATTCAAGGTATTCAAGGTATTCAAGGTATCCAAGGTACTCAAGGTATTCAAGGTATTCAAGGTATTCAAGGAATCCAGGGAACTCAAGGTATCCAAGGTATCCAAGGTACTAGTGGAACTGGAGGATCTCAAGGTATCCAAG
>JACCDX011478095.1_pt1 | contig 12952 bp, 8 predicted proteins | sample 7449681 | NCBI WGS metagenome assembly JACCDX01 (sample SAMN15323450, study PRJNA562643) | freshwater metagenome | isolation source: river surface water | place: USA:Blue River Watershed | collected 2017-08-18
ATCGCCGTTGTGCCAGTCCCGTCCGGGCCTGCGGTTTCAACTTTTGGGAAAGTATCGAGGACCTTCCTAATCTCGTCGAGCGCTGCCCTCCCCTTCCTGCCCTCAAGCGCTTTTCGAGCTGTAGAAGATGATTTAAACAGTTCAGCGGTGAGGCGATGATTTACGGTTAACTTTCTCTGACAAAGCTGGTCTCCCCATACAGAAGCCACCGAATCAAGAAAAGGAGGCTGCGATTCCCGGACTTCCCCGGAATAGGACGAAAAGCCATAAATTCCCTGCTGACGATCACCGAGCAAGGTGAAGCCGGCAGAAATCTGATGTTCCTTACCACAAATCTTAATCAAAATCTCCCTGGCCAACTCAGCGCGAGCACCCGTCAGGTCTTGTACTTCATCAATGAAAACATGCCTAATTCCCGAAAAGACTGATTCCACACCTTGACCTCCCGTCTTAATCGCAGAGATCGCATTAGTGACGTTTGCCTCGTAACTCGACTTCAGAATCTCCCCAACATCACGACCTGAGGCGACAAGCAACCTGAATGCCCACGAGTCGAATGTCCTTACGCTAACATGCCTCAAATCATCCACTTGGCTCTGCTGAGAACGAGCGACCTTCCTTAGCCTTGCAACGAGAGTTCGAACCGCAGCATTAGAAAAAGAAAGCACCATGACCTGACCGGGACTGGCACCACTATTAAGCAAATTCGCCAGCCTCCATGCTAAGACTTCCGTCTTACCAGAACCCGGGATCGCCTCCACGACCATCCTCGAATCGATTGGTTCGCGAACAATAACTTCCTGCTCTTCAGTTAGTAGCATGATTCCCTGGTTCTACGACGGTCTGGTTAGTGTATTCGGTCATTGCATCCTCGATGGCAGACGCGGAACCAGGAAGAGAGATGCCAAAAGCTAGCACGAAATCAGGCACTGAGCCCAAGTCTTTCCTCAAGAACAGGGGGACGCCATTACCACCTCCGTGATCGGGATGATTGCTGAATTTCGAAATAGGATAAACGAAAATGCGCCCGAGGTCGGGTGACCTCATCTGCCGGTAAGCCTTACCATTTGAATTGCCGATTGGCTTGGGCCGTGCGGCCGAAGCTGCGGCTCTTTCTTCAGGAGAAGCTGCCGTGTACTCATCCTTACCTTCCGACAGATTGCTGATACGGCTCATTCTTTGGGGCGGGATGAGTTCACGTCCACGTTCAATCGGATTAACATTCACTCCTGGCAAAATCTCGAAGGAGCCAAGGCCCGCATTGCGCTGAAGGCCACATATCAGAAACTCCCACCTTGAGAGCTCACCATGCGCCAGCCTCTGCCTGATGTAATTAAGCAAAAGTGTTTTTCCGCTTAATCCAGGATTTCCGGTAGGCCATTCACGGTCGCTCAGCGACAAAGCCTCGATGAACCTGACGGCAATTCCAGAATCTACGACGTACCTGTTCCAGCCGGAACCCGGAACAAGCGCAGGAGAGATACCGTCCAAAGCGGAACGCAGCGAAAGCAAATTAGTCTCATGCTGTCTCACGACGTTCTGGAGGTTATCTTCAGGGAACTCACGGCTTTCCCGCAACTGTGCACCAAAGTTACCATTGAGAGCACCTGAGGTCACGGAACGCATGGCGTTCCTGCGAGTCGGCAGTAGCCCTTCCCTGATTCTGACCCGAATAGCGAACTCCGCAGGTGTCTTTCCCTGACTGTTGAGCTCTGAGATCTGATTACGCACGTCTTGTTCGGCGCCAGCTATGGCCTCCATGTCACGGTGACATTGCTCCGAACAGAAAATGCGCATCAAGTATGCGTAGTTACGCCTATACCCCAACCAGCGAGCCATCTGAAGCATCGTGTCGGCCTGCCCCGGATCACGAAGGAAATAGCTGACAAGCAGGTTCTTGATGGTCAGGCCTCGCGACAGAAGGTTACCACCAACAAGGATGACCTTGATGTTGCGCTCGGGAGAATTCATGCCCTCGAAGTCCGGGGCACGACCTTCATCTCCGTTGACGACCCTCACTTCGACATGATCTTCTCGCAAGAGCTTAAGGACATTAGGCCAGACATCATCGAATCCAGGGAAAGATATCTCTACGTCAGCGAATGTGGATTTGAAGGACTGCTCCTGATCGAGATAATCCTCACGATAAAGATCTTCCAGGGTCTTCCTTAAGACTTCCGAACCAAAGTTAGAGAATGCGGCGGACCTAAGCTGGCTGACGGCAGCCTCTACTGCGATCCTATTGTCCTCATGATCGTTATTGAGGTGGCTTACATGCACCAACATAGATGCCGGCACATCGAAACCACCACTTCGGAGCAACAGCAATGCAGTGCTTATGTAGTAATTAGAAACAGCCCTGTTCAATCCTGCCGGAACGTTGGCATCATCGATGTCACCGAACTGCTCAGGAGAATCCTCGGTCAGCCTGCAAATGCCCGCAGGGGCAACCTCCTGCCCATCACGCAGCACGCCGGGAGGAAGTCCGTAAATATCTGCCGTACCGAAATATCCTTTCGGGAGGGGGAGAGAGCGCACGAAGTTAGAAGGAAACAAGTCATCCCCATGTTCATCGGTCCTGGAGCTGGCATTGATGAAGAAATTAGCAAAGGGCGTAGCCGTGTATGCGACATACTTACAGTTCTTGAAAAGCATGATCATTCTGCGAATGCATGCATTGATACGGGTAGGATCCTCATCATCCCTGGCAGTTGAAGGACTAGCCTGATCCGCCTCGTCATCGATGATAAGCACAGGGACACGATCGAGCAGCTCTCCTGCGTTCGAAAGCCAGGAAAAAAGATTGTCCAGGACCGTCGGGTATTTCTTAACGACGAGGCAACAAGGGGAATCAGACGAGAGAACCTCCCTCGACCTCTTGGGCGGATTTCCGAAGTCATTTTCCTCGTCGGTGAAATACTCCCAGCGTGGGCTAGGATAGGGAACGCCGGCCCTGGTAAACTCATCAGACACCCCAAGAACATCCCTATTCACTCGAGACTGCGTTTGTCGCCGGATCTCATTATCAACCCCGGATAAAACGATGATCAGCTTATAACCGCAATCGGCCGCCTTGGTGATCAAAGCGGTGAAATTCTGCGTCTTTCCGCTCTGAACATAACCCAAAACAAGCCCCTTACGCTTTGCCTGAAGTTCCGCAGGCCCCGCCCATCTAATCACGTCATCGGAACAAAGATCCAAGGAATTGATGTCTGCGGGCGTTCGCACCGGTGAGACAAACTCCAAAAGATACTTCTTAAGGTTTTCCCAACGCATCCACCTGGTCTTATCCACGCGGTCCAACCACGTCGGGTCAAAATTTGCATCAGACGAAACAACGCCTTCAGGGGCGACCCTGAAACCGTTGATAGCAGAGAGTACGTGAGGGTAGACTTCAGCGACTGAGAGAGGATTCAAAGGACGAATCTGATTCAGTATGCCAGCAACCAAGGGAGTTAGCCTTTCGGCCAAGGCAGCCGATTCGGTCGAAGCGTCACCGGAGACCATGGCCCTGAGCACCGCCAGGACTTCAACCGTGAGTATGTTCTTAGTTTCCATGATCTTTCTTATCAGAGCTTCCTGAAAAGCTTCTTGATGGTGATCTTCTCGTCGCCTTCGGCCTCACGAATCAGCATGCGCTCGACCTCGAGCAATGAAAACTTCTTCTCCTTCTTCCTGTCAGGTTCATCCCGGTCCTTGCTGTAGTTGTCGCGAGCGACCTTAATCCACTGCGTAAGATACTTATCGATTTTCTGCCTGAGTGATTCAGGGATTGAAGCGCTCTCCTTGGATACATCGATGGCGAGCTCATCGTCCATCTCCCTGTTCACCGTATAGTCGATGGCTACCCTTAGAAACTTTACCTTTTCGTCCTTAGCTCTCAGCCGATCCCATCCGCCGAAGGCGATCAGCCGGTTATTTCTATAGAAATAGAACCCCTGCATGTCGTTCCACTTATTGTAGCCACCGGCCAAGGTGAATGCCCGGGCCGAACTAAACCCGTCCTGAGAGGGAAGTACGACAGGGTCAAAAGTGATAGAACCCGCGAAGCCATTGATGGTCTCAACCTTAAGCGTGACCTGATCTAAGGTCTTACGAGCTTTTTCAGGACGGCAATACGGATCCCAAGGCGAGAGCACGTAGTCACCATTCAGCTTAATGGTGACTTTCCTGCCTTTGATCTCACCAGAAAGGAACCGATGGAAGACGGTAGAGAGATAACTCTGGGCATCCAGAACCGCAGTATCCAAGCTACGGGCGGCAACGCCCGCTGATTTATCCTTATAAGCCCTGAGTCGTGTCCACATGACGATGGTACCCGACGTGATGCCCTTCAGGTGCTCGCGAGCTTTCGGAGGAAAATCAGACCTGGAGACAGACTCCAAGAGCCACTTCCCCTTCCTCTTCAGGACGTCCATGTCCCATGCGTATCCGTAGAAATCTCCGTCCTTAAGAGATCCGACCAGCATCCGCTCGCATTGACTCAGCGACGCAGTCTTCATCCCCATGCCGAACTTACCAAGACTCTCGGCACTCGAGTTGCTTCCCCCAAGCTGCATCGCCTTGACCAGCTGATCGTGAGTCATGCCTACGCCATCATCCATCAATAGCACATAAGAATCGGCGGCTGACTCCGGGTGGGCCATCACCTCCAGTTTGATCTCCGAGCTGCCCGCATCGATGGAGTTATCGACGACGTCAGCCAAGGCCTGAGGGAACTTATAGCCGATGGAGCGGAGTGCCGCCATCGTCTCATAGGGTAACGGGGGTGCTTCGATGTCTGCCATGGTCTTTTTTTAACCTTAACGGCCCTTTAATCAACCTGCATATTGATTAATACAAGAGTCACCACATAGTCGCCCTGTGATCCCACCCTCACTACAGCAGCTACTCAAGAAACGCCTAGGGCCGGAAATCAGTCATGATATCCTCAAGCTATCCGCGGAACTAAGAGGACTGCAACCGAGCCTCTTCATGGATAAAGGATATGGACGGCTCGCTACCGGCGTCCCTCGGCACAACGGGCGTATATTCGAAGGACTCTTCCTGGCAGTCCTTGGAAGGGAAGGTATCGAACATCTGATCCTTGACGCAGAGTATGAGTGCCTCCCCTACTCGACCATAGATGTAGCCATCTACTCATCGAGAGGAGGACCTTTCCTCATCAGCCTCAAGTCATCCCTGCGAGAACGGTGGAAGCAGTCGGATCTCGAATTCAGTAGGATTAAGTCTATCAACGAAGAGGCAGTCTGCGCAATTGCCACGCTTGAGGACGCCGGGATGCCGCTACGCCTGCAAGAAAGCGACAGCCTTCTAGGCTGCGATCACGTCATTGACTGCAGAGTCCCCTCTCTTTGGGATAAATTCCTCAAAGACCTTCACAGAGGGAAAAACGTTGAGTGCATAAAGGATACCATGCTAGGATTACGCAACTACAGCTTATGCTCATAGGCATAGGCTGAAAGCCATCCTAAGGATTACTTTTTTGAAAAACGCACCTGCAACGAAAGTCTTAGACGCGCGTTAGGTTCGTCACCCTGCCGATAAACATATCCAGCTCGGTTCCTCGTCATACTTGGGGTGTCAAATTTTGTCCCTTGAAGAAGGTATTCGCGGAAGTCGTCATCATTCACCACATGGAAGCACACAAGCTGTCCGCTTTCCTTGACGATTATCCAGCCGCCGTGAGCCTCCACCTGTCCTTCCCATTGGCGGCCGGGGTTCATGCCCAAAGCAGACTGCCTGAGGAGTTCCTTGATCTTGTGCTTCACGATGCGCTCCACCATGGGAATCGGCAGACTTAATACCTTCGAGAGTTCATCGAGCAAAGCTGGCGATCTGACCGCATCCTTAAGGGCCAATTCTCCGCAGAGGTAAGCATGCATCAAAGTGTCTGCAAGCATCCGGGGGAAAGACGTGTCGATCATCTTGAGATTCTGCTCGAAGATAGGGTCGACAACTGTTTCGAAAACAACGCGCGCGTTCGAGACGGCAAGCGCTGGCATGAGACGCATCGGACCGGGGTAATCCTTGTCCTTGTTGCGCGGGGCTGCCTCCTGAACAGCTAATGCATCATCAGCCGAACAGCCTTCGATCCGGTATTCAAACTGGGTGGCGCCCGCGTTTAAAAGCGTCGGCAACCCTCCTAGTTCAGATTTCACACTAAAGCCAAGGGTCAGGACCTCGCCATCAAATGCAGGGGATGCTACCTCGATGAGCAGATCCGCCTTTGCGGCGGAACCAGCCTTCGCCCCCTCCAGCCTAAGGAGCAAAAAAGCCTCATCTCCGGCAGGACAAACAAATGACGCCCCCTGCGACACCTTAATTTGAAGAAACAGTTTGTCTGCGAGGGCACCTACCGAAGCCCGCGAGGCACGAGCGAGCTCAACTTCTGCATCACTTATGACGACCACCTGGTCGCCATCAATCAGGTAACGCCTATCAGGATCGCTGGGACGTTGGATGGCCGAAACTTTCAACCATGCCTGGCGGGGCTCCCCAAACTTATCAGCGACCTGCACCCTGCCCTCGTGCAGAATGAGCAAAAAAGCCAACAGTTCACTATGCTCGCCCCTATTGGCCGAGACGCTCATTTGTCCAAAGCGTCCATAATGGCTGTACCCCACGCCTGAATGGCGGTTACAGCCACTGAGTTACCAAGCTGCTTCATCCTCGCAGCCTTGGCGACGTCAGCCGGAAATTTGTAACCTTCAGGGAAACCATTTAACAGCAGGCCAAATTCTTCATTAATTTTAACGACCTCTGCCTTACTGGCACCTTGCTTTTTAACGAAGTAGTGCTCCCAGTTCCTGCGGTCGTCGATAGGAGAGCCCTTACCTCCACATCGCAAAGTGAAACCAATCTTCCTAGGCTTAGTGCATTCCTCGTCAAAGAAAACCTCGCCTCCTAGTATCTCTCCAAGGCGCATCTCGTCTAACGTTTGAGGTGCCGGCACAACAAAAGATTTTGCGGCTTTCTTGCGCTTGAAACCGATAATGAACACGCGGGGTCGGTGTTGCGGAACACCGAAGTCACTTGCCTTAACATAAACATAGCCAGGGGTACCCTTCGGCTTATGGTAACCAAGCCCCCCAGACTTCTTTGCACCGAAGAGGTGGTTTAAAATGGTCTCCATCGTCTTTCCAATGCCCGGCACCGTTTCGCTAGGTCCTCCGTGCGTGATGAGACCACGTACGTTCTCGAGGAAGAATGCCTTAGGCTTTTTTTTGCGGATAATCTCCTCGACGTTGAAAAAAAGGGTACCGCGAGTGTCGGCAAACCCCTTCTTCTGTCCTGCTTGGCTAAATGGCTGGCACGGGAAGCCTCCGCAGAGGATGTCAAAAGCTGGGATGCCGGTCTTCGGATCCACCTTGGTGATATCCCCCTGGAAATACTTATCGTCGTTCACGAACAGAGCCTTGTCGGCACCGTGATTGAAGTTGTGCCGGTAGGTCTTACGAGCGGCGGGATCCCACTCGCTTGCAAATACGCACTGCGCTCGCCCGGTATTGTTAAAAGCAACATGGAAACCCCCGATACCTGCGAAGAGATCGATGAATTTGTACGGGGTCGGAGCCGTTGCGGAATCTAGGGATGCCAGCTTTTGAGTTTTAAGCTTCTGAGCCATAGCGTGCATATGTCAGATTTTTTTCAGTTTTGAAAGCCATAAGTGGACACCTGTTCACCCCGGGTAAATCATGACATTAGCGCCAATCGTGGGTATTTATTAATCTTATAGGATTATCCTGGATCAGGATAGTGCCGAGCTCAAGCTGCGCCCGTATGGCAACCGACCTCGAAGCGCTCTCCACCCCTGAATTGCTAGACGCAATCTGGGCTGGAATAAAGCGCTACAAAGAGAGCGGCGAATGGAAATCCGGGAAGATTACAGCTGACCGCCAAATGGTCCATGAAGCCATGGATGAGATCGGGGTAAGAATTGAAAAGGGATGCCCCGAACTTATCCAGCAAGGTTACGAGATAAAGGTAGGCAAAGGTGTCGGACGTTTCCCGAAGATCCCATGGATAAGCCTTCTTCCGCCAAACCAGAAGGCGGCGAGCGGCGTCTACGGAGTCGCGTGCATCAACGGGGATGGCGACGGATACGTGGTCGGCCCCATCACCTCAGTCACCGACAAGGAGATATCCCGAGGAATTAAGACGATCAAACGACCCAAGTCGGAGATTCGCGTAGACGTGGGAGACTATAATGACGCCTACGCTTCATTCAAGGAAGTCACCCGGGCCGAGGTCCCGGAAAACGACATCGTTCAACTTATCATAAAAGCAGCCATGGAAGCCGACAGATTAAGGTCAACACCCTCTCCTCTTGGAGAGACAGAAACGCCGACTTCCATTGAGCGACACAGCGAACAGCACCACGCCGAGCTTCTGCTTTGCGCTCTTGCAGCCAAGCCATTCGTCATTCTCGCAGGTGGCACAGGAACAGGCAAGACCCGCTCCGCCATCGGCATTGCGGAAGCCTTGGTCGGGACCGATGAAAAAGCCCGCAAGGACCAGATCGCCGTCGTATCCGTCCAGGCTGATTGGACGGACAAGCGCAGTCTGCTTGGCTACAGAAACATGCTATCCGCGAACGGCGCAGGCTCGACCTATGTCAGCTCCGAGGCCGTAAGGCTGATGCTCAGGGCCAACGCCGACAAGACGAAGCCATTCTTCCTTATCCTGGACGAGATGAACCTCTCGTACGTCGAGCGCTACTTCGCCGACTTCCTAAGCTCCATGGAATCAAAGAAGGCGCTGCGACTGCATGACCGCGAGGAGCCGCTTGAGGACGAAGGAAAGAATTCGATCCCCCAGGAAATCGAGTGGCCCAGGAATCTTTTCGTCATTGGTACCGTCAACATCGACGAAACCACCTACCAATTCAGCCCCAAGGTCCTCGACCGGGCCCATGTCATCGAATTCAAGGTCACCTGGGAGCAGATCGAAAACGGGTTCTCGGATAAGTCCAAGGCCTTCCGCCTATTCAGCCCGGCCGACATCACGTCCTTCGTCTCCATCGCTTGCCCTCCGGGAAAAGAACCGGCACCGCCCGAGGGAGCCCTAAGTATCCTTAAGCGGATCCACGCCAAGCTTACCGATACACGTTTCGAATTCTCACACCGCACGGCACACGAGTGCGCCAGGTACGCCCTTGTCCGAAAGCAGCTTTCTGACGCAAACCTTGTCCAAAAGGAGTCGGTTTACGACACGATGGACACGGCAATCCTTCAGAAGGTACTCCCCAAGCTAAACGGAGCTCAAAGCATGATGGACCCCGTTCTAAGCGCCCTCCTAGAGGCCACCGACACAGGGGCCGACGGAGCCAGGGAGCTACCCCGCTCGCATGCTAAACTTATCCAGATGCAGAGGGCTCTGGAGCGTGACCAGTTCATCAGCTTCATCCAGTGAGCGAGGGTACGGAAGCATTCGGCTTTGCGCTGATACGCCTCAAGCCGGATCTTTACCTGTACCTCGGCGAGACGCTTCTTCGCAAGGCGGAGATAGTTGGCCTGCTTTCCTCGCCGGGAATCGCGCGTTACACCAAGGGCGACACGACCGAGTATTACCTAGGTCAACTGCCTAAGGAATATCTCAGGTCCAAGCACCCTAGCATAAGCCATAAGGCAGCAGAGACAACGCAAGCGGGTGTACTACAGCCCATCAGGCTATACGAGAATACGAAGTACAAATGGCAGCTCCTGGTCCGCCATGGAGAAGCCCTCAGAGCAGCCACCGCGGAAGAGATAGACGCGAAGTCCGTCAGCTCGTCTATGTCCAGGCATGAGAGCTGGGACCCCCAACCCGAGACGCCTAATGGGACTTTTGAGTCAAAGAACTATCTCGGGGTAGCATGGATCGGCCTAGGCGAGACGACCAAGACCCGCTTCGAGTTCGTATCGCGCAAGCTCGACTACGAGACCCAGTATATCTCGCTCCTCAACTACCTCACGCTCAAGGAGGTTTCGCTTCTTTACGATTTTCGCTCTCCGACGGCGGCGATACTGGCCAGAGACAAGACCAAGCGTAGCCCTCACAAGTTAGATAACTACCTCCTGCTCCGGGCCATCGTCCCGCCACGCAACCTTCAGGGCATCGTCAACCAGATCATCAGCAGGCCGCATTCGGCATTATGTACCGAGCTATCCTGGAAGCCCGCGTCATACGCAAATCCATCATACGCACTAGCCCACCCTTCGACCCGCGTCCGCTGGGCGACCAACAGCGACGGAGCGAGGACCCCCGACGAACTCCTAGAGGCCCGGAGGCATGACAGTTTCGACACCGTACCGAACCGGTTCGCCAAGTACGCCTTAGAATTCTTCCTCGATATCTGCGAGGCGACCAACGAGCTCACCGGCGAAAACGCAGGAGCCCTAAAGGCAGAGAGCATTCGCATGACAGAATCGATTAGGATGCTCCTACGCTCCACATTCTTCAGGCGGGTCGGCCGCCTCAGCTACATCCCTTACGATAATCAGGTCCTACAGAAGCGCGACGGCTACCGGCAACTCTTCCGGGCCTTCCTCTACGCAAGCTGCGGCCTCAAGATGCCTGATGTCATGGAGGGAGGACTCCTATCGGTCACTGCCGAGAATAGGAACGTCCCGAAGCTATACGAAATCTGGCTGTTCTTCTTTTTGGCCGAAACCCTGGAACGCATGGGTGGAGGACAAGGCCTTGCTTCCTACAAAGACGAGATTCGACGCGACAAGACCACGCCCACCGTGGACATCAGCAAGGGCGACGAATGCAAGTTCTCCACGAACGTAAATCTGGACGGGCAGGCCTACGAACTAAGGCTGTTCTACAATCGGACATTCAAGCCAAGCTCACCTGGGGGAACTGGCAGATCCGGCCTACTCAGGCCGCGGCAACAAAGCTACTCAATGGAACTGCAGCCCGACTTCACCCTCGAAGCCAAGGCGGCCGGCGGCGAGACGACCTTCATACACTTCGACGCCAAGTTCCGCATTAAGTCGGCAAGGATCAGCAAGCTTTCCACCAAGGACGAAAAGACCGAGGACGGCGTGGCACAACCCGATGACGTTCACAAGATGCACACCTACAACGATGCCATCTACGGCACGGCGGCGTCGGTGATCCTCTATCCTGGAGAAATTGGAAAAGACGGATTCGACCAATACTACCGAAAATTTGAGGAACTACTGCCAGGCGTCGGCGCATTGGAGGTTAAGCCAGGCAACTCCGAGGATATCGACAGTTCCAAGAAAGCCCTTCAGATTTTTATCGAAAGTTGCTTGCGCGAGATGCCCCCATCTGCCGGAACCTATTCACGCATGCACGCAGCCTCAGGTCTGATTTCAAACATAGCCCCACCCCTTGAGATAAAACTAGGCAGTAGCTAGGATTGAGGGATATTGGCTTTCGGATTACATCACGGCGTCCCTGATGACCTTTTAATTCTAGCAACCAAGCCACCCTTGAATTCGCATTAATCGTGTGGACACGCCCAATCAAAATGGCAGTGTTCAGGCGTTCACCATACTTCCATGGACAGCTCCCCTTCTTACCTTACTCCCACCCTGCCCTGGGATCAGTTCGCCCTGGATGACTTAGCAATCCTCACCCACAAAGCCCACCACCCGAAGCTCTTTAAGGGGGAGTTTGTCACGGAGGCAGGTGAAAGCGATGTCCCGGCACCATTCGCCAAGGTACGTCCCGCGTTCAAGGAGAAGCCGACGACTACCTTCACCTTCATCGACCTCTTCGCCGGTATCGGAGGCTTCCGCGTTGCAGGGCAAAACGTGATGGGCTCCTGCGTCTTTACCAGCGAGTGGGACAAATACGCACGGCGAGCTTACTTCATGAACTTTGGTGAGGTCCCCTTCGGAGACATCACTCTGTTTACGAAATCTACCGAAGCACTCGACCGAATCCCGAAACACGACGTTTTGTGCGGAGGATTCCCCTGTCAGGCCTTCAGCATCTCCGGGAAACAAGAAGGGTTCAAAGACCCTCGCGGAACCCTTTTCTTCGAGATCTACAAGATCGCGAAGCACCATCGCCCGAAGGTACTTTTCCTCGAGAACGTGAAGAACTTCGCCAGACACGACAATGGCAACACGTTCAGGACCATCAGGCACCATCTAGAGAAGAAAATGGCTGAAGAGACCAACGGCGAAACGTGCTACCGGGTCTCGCATGCCGTGCTTAATGCGAGTGATTTCGGAGCCTCTACCAAACGCGAACGAATCTACCTGGTCGCGGTCCGTAACGACCTTGTTACCGATGAGTTCAAGTGGACAGAGTGGCTGGATCTTTTCGGGAAGCTCCACAAACGAAAGAACTTCAAGCCGCGCTATCTTTACGAGGATATCCAACCTAACGCCGAGATCGACAAGGAGCTCCTGGCCAAGCTGACCCTCAAGCGAGATGATTTCGAGTACGGCAAGCGTAACCTGCCAGAAGCCGCAAAGCCGCTCAGAATTGGTATCATGGGTAAAGGCGGGCAAGGAGAGCGGATCTACTCCACGAACGGCCACGCCATCACCTTCTCAGCCTACGGAGGTGGTGCCGCCTCCAAGACCGGTGCCTATTACGTCGATGGCCGGGTCCGCAAGCTAACCCCCACCGAATGTGCAAGGGCCATGGGGTTCCACGGTATGAACGTGAACACCGGAGATGTTCCACTGCTCCAACGGTACAAGCAGTTCGGTAACAGCGTTGTCGTGAACGTGGTTGAAGCCATCTTCACTGAAATTAAGCGGCACTGGCTCCCGGAACCGAAGCGACGTTGACTGAAGGCTCCATCTAGGAAGAATTCACTAGATGGATGACGTAGGAAGTAACGCCCAGAAAGGTTCCGATGCCGTCAACGAGCTAATCCTGCTCCTTGAATCTGGAGACCCTACCCTGTTGCTCGCATGCGACAGCATCATTAAAGTCCATGATCCAGAAATGCCCAAATCCTTTGGGGTTGGCGTTG
>JACCDX010496845.1_pt1 | contig 12951 bp, 14 predicted proteins | sample 7449681 | NCBI WGS metagenome assembly JACCDX01 (sample SAMN15323450, study PRJNA562643) | freshwater metagenome | isolation source: river surface water | place: USA:Blue River Watershed | collected 2017-08-18
ACCCGCTCGTTAAGCCGCCATTGGTAAGCGATGTATTGAGATAGATCGCGAGGGTTGGGGCGGATTGGGTGAGGACCGCAGTGATGTTGGTGGTGACGACGCCAAGATTAGGCAGATTCACAAATTGCTGATAGGCGGTGGATGGATTGGCGATCAGGTATTTGGTCAGCTCCAAGTTGTGGGAAAGGAAGAGAATGATGTTCATATTTGTCTTGATCAGATCCAAGATGTTGAGTGTAGTTGTCGTCTCGCTCAAGTACGCACCCAAGTAGATTAAGTAGGAGACATATGGATTCTGAAGTGCGTTGTAATAATCATTCTTGTTCGCCAATGAGCTTCCCACATCATTGACTCCATTGTAGGTTTGGGAGACGATCGCATCCACAAGGGGATACTTTGCCGTCAGAGAGAGGACGGGAAGATTGAGATACTTCCCTAAGGTGGTGGGCAAAAGCGTATCCTGGATGTTCACGTTGCTCGAATACAAATCCTGGTTTCCGGTCATTACCGTAATCTGTTGGATATTTTGGTTGAGATAGGTGACGAGCTTTGGACTGTCCGCGAGGAAGTTGAGGATAAGGGGGTTGGAGTAGATGAGAGGCAATAGGGTTTGAGTACCACCGCTTTCGGAATCGCTCAACAGAAGATTGACCAGATAATCATTGTAGTAAAGCGCCTTGTAGTAGATATTGTCATTGTAGTTTTGGGAAACGAGGCTTAGGAGCTTCGGGTTTGCCGCCAAAAGGGCTGTCAAGTCTGTCGTCGTCCCTAAGCCGGATGATGGGCCTGCTTTCGGGAGGCTCGCGTTCAAGAGACCCGTACTCAAGGTGACATTGAGGGACGAGTTGATGTACGCGGTAACGAGAGCAGTGATATCAGCCGTCGGATCGGTCATTTCGGGAATGGAGAGAATGTTGGTAAAATTGTATTCATAGCCTCGCAGGTACTCCAAGTTAAGTTGCTGAGTAAGCAGATAGTTGTAGCGAAGGAAGTTGATGAAATTTGGGTTGAGCCGGAAGAGCTCCGCGCTGTTGGGAAGAGCAATGGCGAGGCCATAATACATAAAGTCCGAAACAGCAGTTACCGCAAACGAGCTTTCAAACAAGAAGTCATTGTAGAATTGTGGAATGCTCTTCTCATAATAGTTGTATCGTAACATCTCTGCGGTCGTGTTGACGTCGCCATAGAGCGATGACTTAACAATCAAGTCATAGATATTGGTTGTCATCACGTTGATATCGGGAAGCTGGAAGAAGAAATTGAGCTTTTCCGCGCTCTGAAGAAGGACCGCGCACAGCTTTGGCATCGATGCCAAGAAGTTAAGAATATTGGGATTTTGGGTAACGTACTGGTCAAAGAGGGACTGATTGTCGGTAATTAAGGTTACTAAGTCCGCCACCTTATATAGCCCTATATAGTACAAGTTCTCAATGTAATTCTGGATATTCGCATACTGAGCAATCACCGGATCCGCGGCAATCAAGGAAGTGAGCGCGGTCGTCGTTCCCACTGTGCTATTCAAGCCGATCGAGACCTGAGAGAGGTATCGGGTCAAGCTGGGAAGAGATGTCTTGACTAAGTCGTCAATATTGACCAGAGGCGAGTCAAGACCGGTGAGACCGGTGAAGAGGATAAAGGGTGCATCGGTACTGGCATTGAGGAAATAGGTGACGAGAGCCGGATTGTTATTGAGATAATTGAGTATATTCGGATTCTTGTATACTTTCCCTAAGAGCGTCTGAGCGGTCGAGACCGTGGTGATGGTCGAAGGGGTAGAGAGAAGCGTCACCAAATCGGGATGGTTATAGAGATCAAGATAGTAGATGTTGGCATTGTAGTTTTGATTGATCAATTGGCTCAGCTTCGGATTTGCCGCAAGCAGGGCAGTAAGTGCATCCGTCGTACCAATGGTGCTATAGATTCCCGTAAGACTTTCGTTAAGGAAGGGTTCGAGGGTGGGGAGGTAGGTGACAATGAAGTCATAGAGGTTGGTAAGGGGGTCAAGGATGCCGTTGTTGGTAAGGAAGATGGTGAGGTTTGCAGGATTGGTGGCGAAGTCATTGAGGATAAGGGGATTGAAGGAGAGGAACTGGAGGATGTTGTTGTTGTAGCCAACAGCGGTGCGGAGAGGCTGAGAGGTGGAGAGGAGGGTGACGAGAGCCGAATTATCATAGAGATCGATATAGTAAACATTCTGATTGTAGTTTTGCTGGATCAAATTGTTGAGAGGGGCGTATTGGGCAAGCAGCGTCTCAATCGCCGGAGTGGTGCCAATGCCACTGTTGGTGCCAGTGGGGATTTGGCTCAAGTACGGCTTGAGGTAAGAGAGCTGATTGACGATCAGATCATAGATATTGGTGATGGGATAAACGAGAATGTCGTAGGAGAGGAGCCGCTGGAGATCGACGATATTCGCGTTGAGGTAGTCAATGAGGAGAGGATTTTGGGCGAGGAAAAGGAGAAGATTGGCGTTGGTTTCAAAGATATCGATCAAGGTGGGGAAGGTGTACAAGAGAGAGTTGTAGATGAGAGTGATGAGGGAATCATTGGGACTACTCTTGTAGGCGATGTAGTAGATATTCTTGTTGTATCCTTGCGAAAAGAGCTCTTCAAACACTTTGTATCCATCAAAGAGAATCTGCTGGATCGTGTTGATATAAAGAGAAAAGTTGGCATTGGACATAAAAAGATCATAAAGATTGGTTGCGGGGAGATTGATTCCGGTGAGAGAGGTGACCGTGGTAATCTCATTATTAAAGTTGTTAAGATAATTGACCAAATCCGGATTGTTGGTAAGGAAGACGAGAAGATTTGGGTTCTGATAGATCGTTTCCAGAAGAGTATATCCAGGATCAAGGGACGAGATCGAGAGAAGCTGGATGATATTCGGCGCGGTAAGGTGATAAAGATAAAAGGTGAGAGCGTCCGAGAGGGAGTAGTTGTAGTTATACTCTTGCTGGACAAGGGAGTTGAGCGTGGGATTTTGGTTCAGAAGAACGATCAAATCATTTTCGAAGGAAGCGGTGTCACGGGACTTGAGCAAGAGGGTATAGAACGCATCGTCATAGGCGATCATCCGAATACCCGTCGACTGTTCAATCTCCGTGAGATACTCCAGAGTAAATGTGCTGAGATCGGTGGTGGGGATGGAGAGTTGGGGAAGATAGGCGTAGGATTGGAGGTAGTTGGGATGGTGAATGAAGTATTGGAGAAGGGAAGGGTGATAGAAGAGGTAGTTGATTAGATTGGGGTTAAGGGCGATGATCTCAAACAAGTTGGGAATGTAGATGGTTTGATAGTAATCATTCATAAATTGATTTAAGGGATTGGTATAGATGCGGTAGTGATAGGTCTGGTTTTGAACGCTGATGTTGTCGATTGGAAGTAATTTATGGATATAGAACTCGTGTAGATAAAATTGATTCTTTAAGTCGGTCAAGATCTTAAAGTTTTGGATAAAGAGTTCATTTTGCGTGATCAGATACTGCTGGAAATCAAGATTGGGTTGAAGCTGATCATAGAGATTGGTATTCGGATCGGTAATGAAGAGGAGTGTATTGAAGGTGGTGAGGAGGGCGGGGTTCTGGAGAAGAGCGATGATCAGGTTGGGATTGATGGAGAGGAAGAGGAGGATGTTGGGGTTGAGGTAGATATTGTTGAGGAGTGCGGAAGAGCCTGCAAGGAGCTCCACCAAGTATTTGTTTTGATAGAGTGCATTGTAGTAGAGATAGGTGTAGGTGGCGGATGAGGTCAAGACCCGATTATAAAGTTGATTGAGCAGGATAGAGAGTTTCGGATTCGCGTTGATCAAGTCGGTCAAGGGGACCGTCGTTCCAATCGAGTAGATATTTCCGGTTAAAGGCACCAGCTGTGCATAGAGGGTGGAAGAGAACTTCTGGGTAAATGTGTAGAGGTTCGTCAGAGGGTCGGTGATGGCGAATGTGTAAGGAGGAACCAAGGTAATATCCGTGTAGGTGAAGAGGAAGAAGCGGTAGATGTAGGAGGTGTTGAAGGAGGTGTTAAGGGCGGTGTCAGTGGAGAGGGTATTGAGGAAGGTGGGGTTGATGGCGAGGAAGTTAAGAAGATTGGGGTTGGAGGCAATGAGGTTGAGGAAGTTGGGGAAGAGAGGATAGGTGCCGATGTAGTTTTGGTAGAGCCGACTATTGAGGTAGACGAAGGAGAGGAGAGCGTTGACTTGAAGATCGGTCCAGTAGATATTCTGATTATAGAGCTGTTGATAAAGGTTATTGAGAACAGCGTATGTGGGGTTCTCCAGCGTCAGTTTGAACGCGTTTGTTAGGTAGGTATAGAGGATCGTCGCATTGCTTTGTCCGAGAGGACGGTTAAGATCATTGTATAAAATAATATTATTCAGATTATTCGCGGGGTTTTGCGTCGAGAGGTTATTGAGGAAGTAGTAGATATCTGCCGAGTTGCTGATAAAGTATGTTGTCAAATCACTATTATACGCGAGGAAGGAGATGATATTGGCGTTAAAGCTGAATGCGTTAAAGACGATGCTGAGGGGATATGCGGCAATGAAGTTTTGGAACGCGGTACTGTTGTAGACGAGTTGCTGATAGAATCCGTCATTGTAGTATTGCTGAAGCAAGTTGGTGAAGATTGGATATTGACTTACCAAGTTGCTCACCGAGTTACCCAAAGCATACTGGATACGATTCTTGGCAAGATAGAAGGTGGAGTAGATGTAGAACTCGGGATTGGAGAAGAGGGAGATGGCGTTTTGGGAGAGCCGAGGGGCGCCCGCATTGATCGCACCCCAGAAGTTGGTAATAGCGACGTAGTTGTTGATCGGCTGAGAGCGGTGATAGGCGGCGATGTCCGGATTGTTATAGATCAAATTGATCAAGTTGGGGTTGGAGGAGAGGAGGTTGAAGATGTTGGGGAAAGCGTAAGTAGAGCCGATGGTAGCGGCTGGGACTCCATCCAGGTAGAAGAACTTGTCAAAGATGAATTGAAAATAGTCGCACGTCAGCTCATTGTAGATCGACTTTTGGTAGATCGAGATATTGGCGTTATTGACGTTATAATCTTGATCAAGCAACGTACTGAAGATATTGGGATAGAGACCTCCGGCGATCGTTGCACCCTTCATCAAATAGTACTTGAAGGAGATGTTCTCCAAGTTGAGAAGAGGCGATGTGAGGTTAGGGCCGAGGGGCGCATTCAGGAGCGGTGTAAAGTAGTCGACTTGAGCGGGATTATATTGGAGATAGTCGAGAAGATTGCCCTGAATTGGTCGATTGGCGAAGTGGATCAGGAGTGTCGGGTTTTGATAGACGAGAGGAAGGAGGCTTGGTCCAGTCGTCGCGCCATAAAGGAGATAGGCGAGAGGAATGTTGCGGTAAAGCGCCTCAAAGTGAACATTGAAATTGTATTGCTGAGAGGTAAGTGATCCAAGGGGAGTTCCATTGAGCAGCTTGTAGAGAATGGAGTTATTGGTAATGTAGGTTAACAGGGAAGGGGCAAAGGCTGCAATCTCCGCTTCAGGACTGGTATTGGGATATTCCAGGGTGGAGACGGAGAGAAAGATAGCAAGATTAGGAGGGAAGGTAGCAAGAGTTTGGGTAAGATCTGGATAGTAAGCGAGGAAGTTGACAATGTTTGGATTGAGGGTACAGAGGGATTGGAGCCCGGCCGATCCGTTGATCAGAGCGTTAAGTGTGGGATTGTTGTAGAGATTCTTGTAGTAGATGTTTTGATTGTAGTTTTGATAAATGATCCCGCTGAGGGTGTTGATTCCATTGACCAGAGGCGTTGCAGTGACCGTCACGCCAATGTTGCTCAGGTCCGCAACATCCGGAGTGGGTGGGGCGGGGGTGAGGTAGTCGGCCCACGTGGGATTGGCAGCAACGAAGGCGTAGAGGTTGAGAGTAGCAGCGGTGCCGGAAGGAACCGCGGCGGCGATATAGTTGAGGAGTGGCTCTAACTGGGCGATGTTTTGGGTATAGTAGTAGACAAGACGCGGGTTTTGGTAGAGGAACGAGAGGAGATTGGGATTGTAGTAGATGGCGCCAGTGACGATGTGGACGGACCACGCGAGGGAGTTGTATTGTTCAATCGAGGCGACAATCAGATCGACCAAATACTGGTTCTGAAGCGCGTAGTAGTAGATGCCATTGTTGTAATGCTGTTGTTTCACAATCGTCGCAAGGCCGGGATAGTCGAGAAGCAAGGTATTAAGCGAGCTGGAGCTGATCACCAGGTTGGGTTGATCGACTGCAGTCACATTGCTGATATTGGCATTGAGGACGGAGTAAGAGGAAGGCGCTGCCAAGGTATAGGTGGCGAGGGAAGGGAATGCGGTTTGGAAAGAGGAGAAGAAGGTGGTAAGGTTGGTGATCGGGTCACGGATGGTGTAGGTGTATGGGGGAGCTCCGTCGACGAACGAGTAGTTGAGGATTTGCTTGAAGGTAGCGACATTGGAGGTGGCGCTCAAGAAGGAGACAAGATTGGGATTTGCATTGAGGAAATTGATCAGGTTGGGATTCGATTCGAGGATGGGTATCAGGTAAGGGAAGGAGTTGTCATCAAAGTTGAGTTGAAGGGTGTAGTAGATCAGCTGAATGGTCGCTTGGACGAGGTCACAATTCCGGTAGCGAGGATTGAGGAGATCCGTTTGGTTATAAAGAGTGAGGAATTGTTGGAAGGAGTTGAGGAATTCGGTGCGATATTCGCGAAGGTAGGGAGCAAGGATCGTATCTTCTAGTGCGTATCCGATGTTGGTGATGGGAGAGTCAAGATTGGGTGTGGTTGCAAATGTTTGGAGAAGAGAGAGGGAGGTGTCACTGAGGAACGCTTGAGTGAGAGTTGTGTGGTGATAGAGGTAGAGGAGGATGTTGGGGTTGGAGAGGATCCGGGTGATCAGGGTGGTGGCGAGGGTGGTTGGTGTCACGGAAGCGTAGATGGGAAGATATTTGAGGAGAAGGGCTTGAAGAGCGGGGGATCCGTAGATGGCGTTATAGTAGAGATTGTGGTTATAGTCGCCGCTGATCAGCTCGCGCATTTGGGGATAGGTGAGGATGATCTCGACATTTTCGGAGAGGTAGACGGGTTCCAATTTCCGGGTTCCGGTGCTCGCCGTTCCTGCGGCGCTGGTATAAATGCCATTGTAAGGGTTGATGTTAGCGTCAAGGGCGATCTTGAGAGCCGCGTTTCCGGTGGAGATGGCAAAGGAGTTGATGGTGTTGTAGAGATTGACATAGGGAAGGCGGAGTTCGCTCAGTTGGAGGATTTGTGCGAGGACGAGGGTATTGGCCGGCTGGGAGAGATAGGTCCGAAGGGTTGTGTATTGATAAAAGAAGTTGATCAAGTTGGGATTGGTATTGATGATATCAAGGATATGGATATAGGGATAGTAGGTGGCAGTCGGATTGACCTTGTTGTGATAATCGTATTGAGAGATCGCGTAGTAGATAAAAGCGACCAGGCCCTCATCTTGAAGGCAGTAGTAGTAGTAGTTGGTGCTCTCGATCCGTTCATTGGCAATATTCTCTTCAAGGTCAACATCGACATCAAATCCGGTAGAAACGTACGGTTGGTAGAGGATGGAGGCGAGATTCCCGTAGTTGGCAATGAGGGACTTGAAGGTGGAGAGGTAAGGGAAGAGGGCATTGTCATTGACTAGCTTAAAGATATCGATATAGGGGGTACCGATGAGGGAGAGGCTAAAGAGGAGATCGCTTTGGGAGGAGGGAGTGGTAGGGAGGTTGAGGTAGTTGACGAGGGTTTGGTTTTGGTACAAGAAGTCGATAAAGAGAGGATTTTGGTAGATGAGGGGGAGGGCAACGGATGCAAACTTCTGAATAAAGGTGACGATGTTGAGATTGTTGGCGTTGTAGAGGTCATAGTAGAAGAGGTTATAGTTATAGTTCTGAGTGACGAGGGTATTGAGATCGGGGTTAGCGGTAAGAAGGGCGAGGATTTGGGGATTATTTCCAATGCCGCTAAAGGGACCGGAGATGGGAAGAGTGGTGTTGAGGTATTGGGAGACTTTGGTGGGGTCGAGAGGGTAGGTTTGGGCGCTGTAGTCGATAACGAGTTGGGTGAGGTCGGTGAGGGGAGAGAGGGCGGCTTGGGATTGGAAGGAGAGGAGACGGAGGAGGTCAATCGGCTGGGACTTGAGGTAGAAGAGAAGATTGTAGTTGTTGGCGAGGAAGGTGAGGAAGTTGGGGTTGACGGTGACGAGATCGATGATGTTATAGAGATTCGCTTGATCGAGGAAGTAGGTGATAAAGTTGATAAACTGGTCGTTGTTCGAGAACAAGTTCTTGTAGACATTTTGGCCGTTGTTGTAGTTGGTGGGGATGTAGTTGGGATCAGCAGTTCCGGAGTAGATGGGGTAGTTTTGGCCAACAAGCGATTTTAGCTGATCGATATTGCCAATGGTAGTTCCATTGGTAGTGGATGATTCCAAAAAGGTGGCATATGCCTTCTCGAGGTAGGTGGAATAGGAGGTGCCATTTTGGATATCGTATTGGTAGAGGATGTCATTGAGGTCATAGTAAGGAATTTGGATATTCGGAATGGCGAGGAAGTTGGCAAGATTGGTATTACTTCCATACAAGAATTCGGTAAGAAGTCTGGGGTTGGTAGTGAGGAAGTTGATTACATTGGGGTTTCTATAGATGAGGGTCAGAAGAGCAAGGTAATTGGCAGGGGTATAGAAGGATGTTGTTGTGGTATTGGTTGTCTCATCATAATACTGGTTATTAAGCATATCGGTAAGGCGGCGATTGTAATAGAGGTTATTGTAATACATATTAAAGAGGTAGTTCTGGTTAAAGAGATAACGGAAGTTTAGATTACTGTTGTAGAGGGTGATGGCGCCGCTGGGGCCATTTCCAACATTATTGGCGACGCCATTGGTGGCGGGGGGATTAGGAGTTGCGTTAAGGAGATAGGTTAAGTTGCGGATGGCGAGGAAAGAGGAAGCGAAGTTGTTGTAAAGATCGGTCATTGGGTTACGGATGCTGTATGTCTCGGAGCCTTTGTAGATGAGGAAGTCATAAAGTGTCTTGGTATTCTCGCTCAGATAGGCCGTCAGGTTCGGGTTTTCGTAGAGAAGTCCGAGAAGATTAGGATTCAAATCCAATACATCGGTAACGATATTGGGGAAGTTTGGATAAACATTGTTGACCAAGTTGAGGTTATATTGGGCGAGGGCAAATGTGATAAAGTTAGTGATTGCATCGGTGTAGAAGATGTTACGATAGATCTCATTATTATAGTTTTGATGAATCAAAAGATTGAGGGAAGGATAGTTGTAAAGGAGGGCGATCCGGTTAAGCTCCGCGTTGGTCGGTGTATTAATGATGGGGTAGACGATGGTATTATCAAGGTAAGGTTTCAGGTTGGTAGTAAGGAGGATGTCGTAAAGGTTAAGGTTGATGTTAAGGATATTGGGGGTGGAGAGAAAGGTGGTAATGTCGGAGGGGTAAAAGTTAAAGTCGTAGGTGAGATTGGAGTAGTAGCCGAGGAGGCAGAGAATGTTGGGGTTAACACTACCGTCACTTCCGAGGATGATGGCGTTAAGGAGGGAGGGGTAGTTGATAAGGAGGAGGACGAGGTTGGCGTTGTTAAAGAGGAAGTCATAGTAGATCTCGTACATATAGTTTTGGTTGACGAGATAGTTGAGGAGGGGGTAACTGGAGAGGAGTTTCAGGATATCGGGAGTGATGCCGAAGATGCTGGAGTGGATTTGGACGATGCCATTCTCGGGGCAGTTTTGGGAGAGGACATCGGCCAGGTTAGGGGCGATGAGGGGGAAGTGTGCTGTGATATAGCAGAAGAGATCGGTTTTGGGGTTGCTGGGAGAGTCGGTGAAGCCGTAGCTGGTGTTGGGGAAGGAGGAGTTAAGGAAGGTGGTGTATTGGGCGAGGTTTGCGGGGTTGATAAAGTAGGAGATGATGTTAGGATTTTGTGAGAGGAAGAGGAGGATATTGGGGTTTGCGTAGATCACTTGGTTGACAAAGTTGGGTGATGCGACGGCGGTTTGGGTATAGTTGATAAGGTTGACGACGGTGTAGTTTGCGAGGCCATCTTGGGTCCGAAGGGCCGTATCATAGATGTTAATGTCGTTAATGGAGCAGTAAGCTTGTCCTACGAGGTTTTGGAGGACGGGGTAGAGGCTGATGAGGATATCAGCTGGATTCGACATTTTGGTTTCGTTGATGATTACTGGCTATTTTATCAATAAAATCAAGGAGAGTTGCGATATGAGCTTGATTGATGATGGTAATCAAGGGGAACAAAAGTATAGTATACTTTACTATGATAGGGTGATATATTTATGAATCAAAACGAACACAGGAACGAACAGAGAGACAACGTTTGCTATGGATTCGTCAGGAGGGTAGATATAAAAATCTGGATCAAATGTAGTAGAAATCATATAAAGAATGCGCTTTCAGGCGGAGAACTATGAGAATGTATCAGGAAAGCAGGAGATTACGCAATTCCAGAATGGTCGTTTGACCCATACGGAGTTAGAGAAGAAGGGAGACATCCCGCTCTTTGTGAGTGATGGATCAGCGAAGTTGGTGCAGAACAACTTCCAGCAGGAGATGCTCTATGGTATTCAGGAGACATCGACGCTCAATCACGTCTTCTTTTCGAGGAAGAACCTTGATTTAGTGCAGGATATGATTCGATACAAGGTCTATACAAAGAGCAATAACCAGTATGTGATTGGTCGTCAGTCAGATGTGGAGGTGCAGATTGTGATGAGAAGTATGTATTTACAGCAGAGTACGAACTTGCCTACGAAGATCAAGGAGCAGATTGTCTATTTAAATAACTTAGTCGTGGATTGGTGTGTAGAGAAGATCATTCCGGAGGTGGAGCAACACATTGGATATATTAAGGACATCTCGTATTACCCGATGCCGATTGATCTTCCCAAGAACTTGTCGCAAAAGGGGACTCGGACACTGCGTTCGGTTACTACAACCTTTTAGGCTCATCCGATTCATCTTACCTTGTCCAAATCATAACATCAATGGATTCATAAAATCTCATAGGATTTTATGGATAAAAATGAGAATATAAGGTAGATATAGATTGATAGATTGATAAGAAGATGTCAGCAGTAGTAAATGTATTAGCGGCGATTGGTATGATCTTCGTCTTAGTGACGATTATCTATTACATCTGGAAGTATTTCAGTAAGCTTTCCAGGGATGCGGAGTTAAGCAAGATTCGCCCATCACCGATGTATATGCAGACGGTAGGGGTGAGGTGCCCGGATTATTGGGAGATGACGGACACGGATGATGATGGTAACTATGTATGCAAGGACGTGATGGGTTTAATGAAGAAGTATGGTAAGGAGAATACGAAGTGTGTCTATAAGGGAGCGAATGGAAGTGATCTTTTGATGAAGTTTGCACCATATGATGATTCAAAGGCGTGGGATGAGATGACGGATGAGGATAAGATAGATTTTATGAAGTTAACTGTGGATGATGTGCAGTACTATTCGCGCGGAGATTGGATCAAGAATTGCGGTCCGAATGTGGGTACGGGTATTTCGACGACGGCGGTTTGGTCGGGTTTGGAGAAATACGCCTAAGGTAGGAACCTAAGGTTCCATCTGCCGATCGAGCCTTCGGCTCAGATCGGACTTGACCCTACCTCCTCGAAGGGGAACCAATGGTTCCCCTTCACCCCTCCTTTAAGAGGGGGGACCGAATGAAAGAAAGATTCAACATATCATACTATTTTATCAATCGTATGATTTAATATATCAATTAGAGGGTTATAAAGGAATTTTGGTCGCATCCGTCTGGTTATAAAGAGATTAGGTATGTTGTTAAGGGGTCTGTCTCATATCTAAAGAGATTTCCCTCTAACATTGTATTTTGCGTAGCACGATGAAGCGTAATGGTTTTCGCGCCCGCATCGATAACACGCCTTCTTTTTCTTCGCTATAGGCTTCGTTGTACTCTTTACAATAGGTTTCGTTGTTGTATTAGGTTGTTCTGAAGGAGAATCATAGAAAGGCTTATCATCATCTTCATCCTCTTCGACATTGGTGAATAGATCAAGCAAGTTAAATACCTTCTTAAGTGCGCATTTGCTCTTGCGGTGTGGTGCGATAAAGGACGATGCACACGTGCATTTGCCATCGACAAACTTTACTTTGACCTCATTCTTCTTATCGCAATTCTTCACAAAATGCTCTTTGCTCCCACAGATAAAGCACTGATTCTTCGCTCCATTGATCATTTTGTTGATCATATTAACATTCTCTTGACTTAGTTCGATCTGTGAAAAGGATCCACCTCGGACATTATGAATACCATACATATCCATATACTTGAGTGTATATTTATCCTCGTCATAGTCATCACAATCAGATATGATCTCTTTTAGGTTTAAGGGCTTATACTTGCGTGTAAACTCAGAACCATCGCCTGATAGATGTGCATCTATCCGGACTGAAGGTGACTCACTCTTACCTACATAGTACTTTTCTTCTTCCAGTTCAAATACATAGATATAGACCATCAATCTTGTCTTGGTATCTTCTTTATCTCTTTGAAATCTCTTTATACTCTACTATTTATAGATCAAATAGATGTGTCGTTATCATTGGTATAAAGGATCTTGTGATAAACATCATCAAGGAATCCATTTGATTCAGAATGTCTCGGAATGGTATGATCTTCTCATTTTTTGAGAACGATGACGATTATGTACCTCCTCCAAAGAAAGAAGAGAAGATAGAGAAGCAAGAGAAGAAGGAAGAGGTAGATCCGGAAGAGGTAGATCCGGAAGAGGTAGAGACTCTTGTGGATTATCGAGTGTTAGGTCAGCCAGACGATCTTGATAATTTTGGGATCTATCGTAAGGAGATTGATGAGGCGGTTCAATGGGTGCGCGATTTTCAGAAGGTGATCAAGGAGGGAAAGGGGGGTGGGGGAGGTG
>JACCDX011128244.1_pt1 | contig 12949 bp, 13 predicted proteins | sample 7449681 | NCBI WGS metagenome assembly JACCDX01 (sample SAMN15323450, study PRJNA562643) | freshwater metagenome | isolation source: river surface water | place: USA:Blue River Watershed | collected 2017-08-18
GACAACGAATTACTCAACCAGTACTAGAAAAATTGCTAGAGCTAGCAGCAGCTCGCGAACTTCCTGCAGCTATCGAACAAATGTTTACTGGGAAAAAAATTAACAACACGGAAAATAGAGCAGTACTGCATACTGCGCTTCGGATGCCAAAATCACAGGGTTTGTTAGTGGATGGCCAAGACGTTGTTCCCGAGGTGCACCAAACTTTGGATCGGATGGCATTATTCGCCAACCAAATCCGAAATAAAACTTGGCTGGGCGCCACTGGTTTGCCAATCAGACACGTTGTCAACATAGGTATAGGTGGCTCGGATTTGGGACCGGTTATGACCTATCAAGCGTTGCAACCATTCGCAGCTAAAGATTTTGAATTTCATTTTGTAAGCAACGTGGATGGAACTGATCTTTCTAACACATTGGAAAAGATTGACCTGGCGCGAACTATGTTTTTGGTGGCAAGCAAAACTTTTACCACTCAAGAAACCATGATGAATGCGCAAAGTGCCAAACAAGCTCTTTTTGATTCGCTCGGGATCAGTTCAGTAGAGGTTGTGGCAAAACATTTTGCTGCTATTTCGACAAACATTTCTAAAGCCACAGAATTTGGCATTGCAAGTGAAAATATTTTTGGTTTCTGGGATTGGGTGGGGGGTCGATATTCAATCGATAGTGCGATTGGATTATCTGCAATGATCGCAATCGGTCCAGACGAATTTAATAATCTTCTAGCCGGGTTCCATGAAATGGATTTACATTTTCGACAGGCTGATTTTTCAAGAAACCTACCTGTACTAATGGGGTTAATTGGAGTCTGGAATCGATCATTACTTGGCATACAATCCGTGGCTGTACTTCCGTATGATCAATGCCTAACTAGATTTCCGGCTTACTTGCAGCAACTAGTAATGGAAAGCAATGGCAAATCAGTTACTAGGGACGGCTTACCAGTTGAAGTCGATACGGGAGCACTGTACTGGGGTGAGCCCGGAACTAATGGTCAGCATTCGTTCTATCAATTGATTCACCAAGGCACTTCTATAGTGGCGTGCGACATTATTTATCCTGCGAAATCAAATGCCAAGATAAAAACTCACCATGATGTCTTAATAAGCAATGCACTAGGTCAGGCTGCTGTGCTAGCTTTTGGTCGGACAGAATCGGAATTGAAAGCAGCGCAAGTCAATCCTCAATTAATTCCGCATAAAGTGATGCCAGGAAACCGGCCAACTACATTAATTACTTTCGAACGATTAAAACCTAAAATTTTGGGTGCCTTAATCAGTTTGTACGAACACATGGTGTTTGTTCAAGGAGTGATTTGGGGAATCAATTCCTTCGATCAATGGGGTGTTGAGTTAGGTAAAGAGAAGGCGAATGCTATCGCACCATACTTGGCTAACAATGAACCACTTAATAATTTCGATTCAGCTACGGCAAGAAGTATTCAAGAATTTCGAGCAAGAAAATAATTAATTTTCGCGTCTTCTGAGGTATCTTTCGAACTCGCGGGCAATTGCTTCACCAGTTGCCTCTGGTAAATCTGCAGTATCTTGCGATTCTTCGAGCGACTTGATGTAATCTGCAACTTCTTCATCTTCGGTGGCAAGTTCCTCGACGCCAGTTTGCCAAGCGCGTGACTCTTCAACTAAATCTAGAACTGGAATCGATGTGTCGAGAACATCTTCCAATCCACGAATTAACGCAAGTGTTCCTTTCGGGCATGGTGGAGCACCTACATAATGTGGCAGTGCAGCCCAAATGGAAGCGGCTGGAATATTTCGCTTGCTTGCTTCAAAGGCCAACACTGAAATGATCCCAGTAGGACCTTCATAATTCGATGGACTGTAGCCCGTGATCAAAGCAAGTTCTTCATTTGAAGTTGTGCCATTAATCGGCACAGGTCGAGTGTGCGGAACTTCCGCGAGCATTGCACCCAAAGTTATTAATACAGTGCTTTCGGATTTCGGGATTTGTTCGAGTAGGGAATTCGCGTATTCAATCCAACGTAAATTAGGTTCATCGCCTTGGATCAGAAATAACTTTGTTTCAGGCAGAGCGGGTGAAGTAGCCGAATAGAGTTTCGTGCCTGGCCAAATTATTTGCCTAACCCCATTTTCGTCCACAGTGATTTCCGGGCGATTGAAGCTGAAGTCGTAATAGCTATCCATGGGTAATTCGTAGCGCAGTTTGCCATCCCAAACTTCGATCAAATGATTTATGGCGTCAGTAGCGGCGCCGCCAGCATCGCTCCAACCTCCAAAAGCGGCAATAATCACAGTTGATTTTGCCGGGAAGTTAGGTTTTAGGCTCAAATTCTTTCCTTCGTTCTGCAAAATACCTTATCCCGATTGCGCCCTAGTTGAATCGTCGACCGGTTAAAACCAAGTTATTTTGCTGAAAGAATAGTTTGGTGCCAGAGTTTTCAGAATTCAAAATTGGAGATCGAGTCCAATTAACTGACGCTAAAGGTCGAAAATACACGCTCGTACTTGAAAGCGGGAAATCATTTTTTACCACTCACGGCAGTGTCGCGCATGAACAATTGATTGGCAAACCTCAAGGGATTACCGTTACTTCAACCGGAAACATGACGTATTTAGCATTACGTCCATTATTAAGTGACTTTGTTTTAGCCATGCCGCGCGGAGCAGCGGTAATTTATCCGAAAGACGCTGCGGCAATTGTGGGATTTGCAGATGTTTTTCCGGGCGCCGTTGTCGTTGAGGCAGGTGTTGGATCAGGCGCGTTATCTTGTTCACTACTCAGAGCAGTTGGAAGTTCTGGTCAATTACATAGTTTTGAGCGACGCGAAGACTTTGCACACATTGCGCAGAAAAACGTAAAAGCTTTTTTTGGTAACCAGCCAAGTAATTGGACTGTGCATGTTGGGGACTTACAAGAGCAAGCGAATGTAATTGCAGACCACATGGTGGATCAAGTTATTTTGGACATGTTGGCACCCTGGGAATGTATTACTCAAGCAGCGCGCCTACTCAAGCCGGGTGGCGTGCTTATGGCATACGTGGCAACTACCACTCAAATGTCGAAATTTATTGAAGAAGTTCGCGAAACAAAACAATTTACCGATCCACAAGGGCAAGAACTAATCGCACGCAATTGGCATGTGGAGGGTTTAGCTGTACGTCCTGACCACAAAATGCATGGTCATACTGGATTTCTAATTCTGTGCCGTCGATTGGCACCAGGTACTACTCTTCCGCCAAGACGGATCCGGCCCGCAAAAGGTGCAGAAAACCCTGCTAGCGAAGTAAAGTCTTTGGTAGAGGAGTCTTAAGTGTCTGAAGTAACTGCACAGAGTGATCAAACTCGCCAACTTCACGCCAAGATTGACGAATTAGCCCAAAATAATCAAAAACTTGCCGCAACTTTGCGCGATGCAAGAGAACAAATAATGGGTCTGAAGAACGAGATTGATAAGTTAAGTTCTCCGCCAAATGGTTATGCAACTTACCTTGGTCCAGCCGACAACGGTTTAATAAATGTGGCAGTTAATGGACGTAAGATGCGCGTAGAAATTGCGCCAAGTATTGAGCCGAAGATCCTTAAACCTGGTCAAGAAGTCATCCTCAATGAATCAATGAATGTTGTTGTGGCGGGGGATTTTGAAACACATGGTGAAATGGCAACTTTTCATGAGCTGTTGCCAGGTGGTACTCGAGCAATAGTGATTGGTCGAAATTCTGAAGAACGAATTGTTAACTTAGCTGAACCATTAATTGGCGCTCCTCTTAAAACAGGTGACAGTTTGTTATTCGATACTCGATCTGGCTTTGCATTCGAGTTAGTTAATAAGACAGAAGTCGAAGAACTAGTTCTCGAAGAAGTCCCTGACGTTGACTATTCAGACATTGGTGGTTTAGGTAGCCAAATTGAACAGATTAGAGATGCTGTCGAACTGCCATTTTTACATCGCGATCTTTATAAAGAATATGAACTTAAAGCGCCAAAGGGTATTTTGCTTTATGGACCTCCTGGTTGCGGTAAGACACTTATTGCCAAAGCAGTTGCAAACTCACTAGCGAAAAAAGTAACCGAGATTCGTGGCGTAGGCGAAGGTAAGAGTTACTTCCTTAATGTAAAAGGCCCAGAGTTATTAAATAAATATGTGGGTGAGACTGAACGCCAAATCAGATTAATTTTTCAGCGGGCGCGTGAAAAGGCAAACGAGGGTACTCCAGTAATTGTCTTTTTTGATGAAATGGACAGCTTGTTCAGAACAAGAGGTACGGGCGTATCCAGCGACGTAGAGAACACCATCGTTCCTCAGTTGCTTGCTGAAATAGATGGCGTTGAGTCACTTGAAAATGTCATCGTTATCGGAGCATCTAACCGCGAAGACATGATCGATCCAGCAATTCTGCGACCTGGTCGGCTAGATGTAAAAATCAAAATTGAGCGGCCAAATGCAGAAGCGGCGAAAGAGATTTTCGGAATTTATTTGACGCCGGACTTACCAATTCATCACAGTGAAATCGAGAAGTTTGGCTCAGCACAGAGTGCTGTTACTGGCATGATTGATGCACTGATTGCACAGATGTTCAGCACTATTCCGGAAAACGAATTCCTCGAAGTGACCTACGCAAATGGCGAAAAGGAAGTTTTGTATTTCAAAGACTTCAGTAGCGGTGCGATGATCGAAAACATTGTTGCTCGAGCTAAAAAAGATGCGATCAAGAATTACTTAGCCACGAACGAGACTGGTATTAAACTTTCACATTTACTTGAAGCAGCTCGTGAAGAGTTCCGCGAAAATGAAGATTTGCCAAACACCACCAATCCAGACGACTGGGCTCGAATCTCTGGAAAGAAAGGCGAGCGAATAGTCTTTATGCGCACCTTAATTCAAGATGGCAGTGGTCACGAATCCGGTCGAACAATCGACACCACAAACATTTCATCTCATTTCATTTAAGCGTTAAGTAGTTCTCATGTCAGTACATCGAATAATGGGAATAGAGTCCGAATTCGGAATTTCTAGTCCCACAAACCCGTCAGCGAATCCAATGCTGCTTTCGAGCCAAGTTGTTAATGCGTATGCAGACTTAACCATGCCAAATCGGATTAAACGCATGCGATGGGATTACGACGTCGAATCGCCATTACGTGATGCAAGAGGATTCGACATGAGTCGAGCTGACGCGGATCCAAGTCAACTTACAAATGAGGACTACGGATTAGCAAACGTTGTGCTAACTAACGGAGCCCGATTTTATGTTGATCATGCACACCCAGAATATTCGTCGCCAGAAGTAACTAATCCTCTGGATGGCGCGTTATGGGATGCCGCCGGTGATCGAATAATGCAGGCTAGCGCCACGTATGCCAGCAAGTTAACCGGTGAACTCATTACCGCCTATAAGAACAACACTGATGGAAAGGGGGTTAGTTACGGCACGCACGAAAATTATCAATTAGCTCGATCCACGCCGTTTGGTCGGATTGTGAAGTACCTGACCCCATTTTTTGTAACCAGAAGTGTTTTTGCTGGTAGCGGACGTGTTGGGTTAGGTCAAGAAAGTCGCGTACCGGGATTTCAAATTTCACAACGTGCCGATTTTTTTGAAGCAGAAATTGGTTTAGAAACCACCTTGCGCAGACCGATTATTAATACGCGTGATGAACCACATGCCAATCCTGATGAATTTCGACGATTGCATGTGATTGTTGGTGACGCCAACATGTCCCAATTTGTTAATTATCTAAAACTAGGGGCGACATCACTAGTGCTGAGCATGATCGAGGATGATTTTCTCGACATAGATCTAGATTTACACGATCCGGTTTCATACATGCATTTAGTTAGCCATGACTTTGAGTTTAAAAATTTACTGACGAAGAAAAACGGTCAAACAATAAGTGCCCTAGAGATTCAAGAGGTTTTTATATCCAACGCACATAAATATGTGCTTGAGCGAGAAAAGAATGATCCAATGACTATGGATGTATTGGGTCATTGGCAACGTGTAATTGAAACATTGAAAAGCGATCCACTTAGTCTTAAAGACGAACTGGATTGGGTCGCCAAATTTAACATTATGAACGCTTATCGAATTCGAGATAACGCTGCTTGGAACGATCCCCGAATAGCCACAGTAGACATCCAATATGCAGATTTGCGAAAAGATAAAGGGCTAGCCCTGATTTTGCAATCTAAAGGGAAATTAAAGTCTTTATTTACAGATGAGCAAATAAACGATGCAATTATCAATCCGCCAAGTGATACCCGTGCCTTTTTCAGGGGGAATTGTATAAAGCATTTCGAACAACAAGTTGCTGCTGCGTCTTGGGATTCGATTATTTTTGATTTAGGTGAAGATCAGCCAATGATTCGCTTAAATACTGTCGACGCTCGGAAAGGTACCGAAGATTTAACTAGCTCTTTATTCACGAAGTACCAGTCTGCTTCTGAATTTGTGTCCGCACTATCCAACTAACTTAATTGACGTAGGCTAGTAGCTATCCAGTCAGAATAGGAAAGACAGCATGACCGAGCGCGAATTTCGATCTATTAACAACGTAGACCGTGAAGAAGTTGCTGAAGTTGTTGCTACAAACATCAGCAATAACAAAGTTGATGTAACTGATATTTTGGATGAAATCGATTTAGTGCTTGAAGAAAATGCCGAAGAGTTTGTCAAGAGTTTCGTTCAAAAAGGTGGCCAGTAGCCAAATCAATGTCCTCAAATTATCGACGCATTTACGGTATTGAAACTGAATTTGGTGTCACTTGCACTTTCGAAGGCACCCGCCGACTAACACCCGACGAAGTAGCTCGTTATTTATTTAAGCGGGTTGTCGCCTGGGGCAGAAGTAGTAACGTTTTTTTAACTAATGGTTCAAGACTTTATTTAGACGTGGGAAGTCATCCCGAATATGCCACAGCCGAATGTGACGACATAACTCAATTGGTCATCCATGACCGAGCTGGCGAGCGGATAGTTGAGGATCTTATCGATGATGCGCAGAAGCGCTTAGCCGAAGAAGGTATCTCAGGTGAAATTTACCTTTTTAAAAACAATACCGATTCAAGTGGTAATTCATATGGTTGTCACGAAAACTATCTGATTAGACGCCGAGCCGACTACTTAACTCAAATTGAGGCACTTTTACCATTTCTAATCAGTAGACAACTTATTTGTGGTGCTGGAAAAGTGTTGGAAACCCCACGCGGCACAATTTATTCGCTTTCTCAACGTGCTGACCACATGTGGGAAGGGGTATCAAGTGCAACTACTCGCTCTAGACCAATCATAAATACTCGAGATGAACCGCACGCAGATTCAGAGAGTTATCGAAGGCTTCATGTAATAGTCGGTGACTCAAACATGTCCGAGATGACAACAATGTTAAAAGTTGCCTCGATGGAATTTGTTTTACGAATGCTTGAGAGTGGTTTTCTAAAACGAGATTTCACTTTAGATAATCCAATTCGAGCAATTAGAGATGTATCGCATGACATTACCGGCCGGGGATTAATCACTCTTGCATCTGGCCAAACCATGACGGCTCTTGAACTCCAGACTGAATATTTTAAATTGGCGAAAGAATTCAGTAATGATGCAGATTTAACTCCAACTTTAACTAAGGCACTTGAACTTTGGGAGCGCACTTTAGTTGCCGTAGAAACCCAAAATTATTCACTAATCGATCGGGACATTGATTGGGCAATAAAGAAGAACCTCTTGGATAGTTACATGGCCAAAAACAATTTAGCTTTAACCAATCCAAGAGTTGCCCAACTGGATTTGATGTATCACGACATTACCCAAAGTCGGGGACTGTTTTACTTATTAGAACGAAAAGGTAAAGCAAACCGAATTTCAACAGATGTTGAGGTTCAAACCGCCAAGTCCACGCCACCCCAAACAACTCGAGCTAAATTGCGTGGGGATTTCATTGCCGCTGCGCAGAGTAAGAACAAGGACATTTCGGTTGATTGGGTACATCTAAAAATGAACGATCAAACGCAAAGAACAGTTCTATGTAAGGACCCATTCCTAAATAGCGATGAGCGTGTTGATCGACTCATCGAGGCAATGTAGTTTTTAGACTTACTATTGGTATGGTTTCAACGTGATTAGAAAACTACTTGTATTACTTGTCTGCACCGGTTTAACAGTTGCCTGTGGCTCGAGTGAAAATCAACCGCAAGCACCTGAGTCAGAAGCGTCCAGTACGACAGAGCAAATAACAATTGAACCACTAACTGTTTCTGGTGTAACAATTTCTGGTGAACTAAATAGCGCCCCGGTAGTCGAATTTGTTGAAACTGGTTTAGCTGTTTCAGAATTATTAATCGCGGATCTCGCTCTAGGACAGGGTGAAAGTGTCCCAGCTGGAGCCAGAGTTTTGGCCAACTATGTTGGCTACGGTATGAATACCGGTCAAAAGTTTGATTCATCTTGGGACCGTGGCCAACCAATCGAATTCGGCCTTGATCAAGTTATTGCTGGCTGGACTCAAGGCGTGCCCGGGATGAAGATTGGTGGGCGTCGGGTTTTGGTCATACCTGCCGACTTAGCTTATGGTCAGAATCCACCTCCAGGTAGCGGAATTGAACCTGGAGAACCTCTAGTTTTTGTTATTGATTTAGTTGACTTCATTTAGGAGAAATATGAATGCACCGGAAATAGATTTCGTAGAAGGGCCACCACCGGCAGAACTAGTTATCAAAGACTTAATAATTGGTGACGGTGATGAAGCATTTGCCGGAGCAAAAGTAAATGTTCACTATTTAGGTGTCGAATTTGAAACCGGTGAACAATTTGATTCGTCTTGGGATAGGGGCGAGTCAATTGAATTTCCACTTAAGGGATTGATTGCCGGTTGGCAAGAAGGTATTCCTGGGATGAAAGTTGGCGGTCGCCGGCAATTGATTATTCCGCCGGATTTGGCATATGGTCCAAGTGGTGCAGGACATCGGTTATCTGGGAAAACACTTATTTTTGTGATTGATTTGCTAAGCGTCCATTAATCAGAGTTTGCAATAGGTAATGTCTGATCTCAAAACTGAACGGCAATTGAATTTACTTTTTGTTTTATTGAATACTAATTTTCCTATTGAGCGAGAAGAAATTCGCCGTCGAGTGCCTGGCTATTTCAATAAATCAAATGAAGCTTTTGAACGGATGTTTGAACGTGACAAGGAAGATTTAAGAGATTTAGGTATCCCAATCGAAGCTGTCACAACGGATGTACTTCATGAAGATGTGTTCGGTTATGTACTTAAAAAAGATGAATGGCTAATGCCAGAATTATCTTTAACGCCGCAAGAGCGAGCTTTGCTAAACGTGGCTGCTAGTGCTTGGGCAACTGCCCAATCGAATGCAACGTCTATTGGGGGTGCGCTAAATAAAGCAGTTGAACGATTAGTGCCTAGAGATCAATCACCAACAAACCTTGAAGTTTCTTTAGCGGCAAATGGACAAAAAATTGAAGCAATTCTTCAAGCGCAGAGTCGAGCGAAATGTGTTGAATTCAAATATTTCAATCCGAAACGAAACGCCGAGGAATTTAGGCTAATTGCTCCTTGGCGTATTTTTATGAGACAAGGAAATACCTACTTAATCGGCTTTGATCAAAGTAAAGGCGAACAACGAACTTTTCGCCTATCCAGGATCTATGGGCAAGTATTGGTTTCTGGCGAAGATGCAATAGAACCAATGCCTGCCGATCTTAATGTGGAGCAGATCGTTGCTTCTTGGGAACTATTACAAAGTAACGTTGCGAATGTTCAATTAGAAATTGAGCGGGATATGGCTGGTGATTTAAGGCTATTAGCGTCAGATGTGGAAATAGGCGAAACACACGATCTAATAACTATCGATAACGTTGATCAAGAATTATTAGTCCAAGCGATTTTAAAAAATTGTGACAGGGTCCGAGTAATTTCACCTACCGAAATTTACGAAATAGTAACCGCACGGCTAAATGATTTGGTTTACAGTGAAAAATAAACTGGCTTTTCTTATAGAAATTTTGCCTTGGCTTTGTCTAAATCCTGGTGTTTCAGCAAGTGATGCTGCAAAGCAATTTGGAATTACGGAAAGTCAATTAATAGATTTACTGCAGTTAGCAGTCTTTACTGGCCCTGGTCAATTTGGCGGGGAACTTGTTGACATTGATTTCGAAGATAGCGAAAGCCTTTTTGTCAGCGATGCTAAAGGACTTTCAAGGCCCATCAAATTTACCAAGGACCAGAGTCTGCAGATCATCAGTGGATTGCACTATTTAATACAAATCCCTGGATTAATTGATAATGATGCCCTTACTGAATTACTAAATAAATTTATGCGAGTTACCGGAATAATTAATCCGCCAATTGAGATTTTGCCGATAGAGACTCTAAATAAAAATACAGAATTATTGGCCGAGGCAATTTCAGCTAATCAGTCAATTGAAATTCAATACATTTCAGCCACAACAGGAAAAATATCACAGCGACTTATCGATCCAAAGTCATTTTCAATAGAGGAGAGTGTTCGTTACTTAAGAGCATATTGTCATGTGGCACTTGCTTATCGAGTTTTTCGCCTAGATCGAATTATGGAAGTTAAAAAGTCTGAAAAGAAGCAACTCAACATTGATGACGAAATCAGCACCCAGAAAAAGGAAGTTGAAGTTCAGCTAATAGTAAGTAAACACATTCTTGTGCAACTAGATCAAAGCTTATTGACCGCTGTATCCGAATTAGCTGATGGATCTTTTTCAATAACTATTAAAGTTCACGATTTAAACTGGATAGCCAGAGAAGTATTGGCTAGTTCCGGACATATAAAAGCCATTGGGCCAGTTGAATTAACCGATTTGATATCAAGCAAAATAGTAAAATGGCACGAACTTAATCCGGTAGGTTAAAGTAAAGCCAAGAATAAATAGGAGAACTACGTGCGCGCACTTTTTGATTCACCAGCAGCTTTGATTTTACTTCTTCTTGTGATTGTACTTTTTGGTGCCAAACGACTTCCTGATGCAGCTAGAAGCGTTGGTCGGTCAATTCGAATTTTTAAATCCGAAATGGACACTGATGGAAAAAAGAAAACTGACGACAAATCAGGTGACATTTAGCCAATGACCGATCGTTCAGGAGCCATGACGCTCGCTGAGCACCTGCGGGAATTACGTAATCGATTAGCTAAAAGTGCTCTGGTTGTTTTAGTTGGCACTGTTGTCGTTTGGAGCGAGTTCCAAAGGATTTTCGCAATCATCCGCGGTCCATTTGATCAAGTTGCCGGCGAAAATGCTCAGCTTGCCTTAACTGGTGTGACCAGTGGTTTTTCACTGCAACTCAGGTTGTCTCTTTACTCTGGCTTATTATTAACCGCGCCATTTTGGTTGTTTCAAACTTGGCGATTTATTTCGCCGGGGCTTCGCAAGAATGAAAAGAAGTGGGCTTACATTTTTGCTGCGCTGGCAACTCCACTGTTCTTGGCCGGCATTTTATTGGCGTATCTAGTCATGCCAAGAATGTTAAGGGTACTTTTTGAATTTACTCCGGCGGAAGTTAACAACGTAACTAGCGTTGATTTATACCTATCTTTTTTCTTGCAGTTGTCATTATTTTTTGGCATAGGTTTTTTATTACCCCTTATTTTGGTAGCGCTAAATTTTGCTGGAATCCTGACTGGCGCAAAGATTGCCGCCGCATGGCGTTGGATAATTCTTGGCAGCTTTGTATTTGGCGCAGTTGCAACACCAAATGGTGATCCGGTGGGGATGACCATAGTGGCTATTCCGATGATTGTTCTTTCTGCTATTGCTCTAGCAGTTGCGCTAATTAACGATCGTCGCCGAGCGCGAATAGCTAAGCGAACCGGAACAGATCAATGGTCTGATAACCAGCAATCTCCACTTTAAATCGCTAATCTTTTATCAAATGCTTGCACTTTTAATAAAACCCGCTGCAATGCGCAAGTCAGCGCATCGTCGGTTTATTGCAAATTTGAAAAACAGTGGCGCTTTGCAGTTAGCCAGTCATACCGCAAGTGAGTTGCGCAGCGAAATTAGTAGTTTGCTAGAAGAGCACCATGAATTGACAGTGCTTGCATGCGGCGGAGATGGCACAGTGCATTTACTGCTCAATTCAATTGTTGATCTGCCAGTTAACTTTGGTGTTATCCCGATGGGAACTGGTAACGACTTTGCTAGGCATCTTGGTATTCGAAATCTGACGATGGCGCAAGAAATGATCGAGAGCCAACAGTTCATTCAAATGGACATCGGCAAGATTATTTTTCCTGACGAATCTATCCGGTATTTCGCTGCTGTTGCGTCTTGTGGAGTTGATGCGCAAGTAAATGAACCGGCTAATAAGATTTCCGGACCCGATGGACCAATCAAATATTTAGCTGCGGTTTTTGGTGAGTTAAAGAATTTAACTTCAGTTCGGTTGCAACTTACTTTTAATAGCCAATCTCAAACAGGGCAGTACACGCTCGTTGCGGTAGGTAATACCAGTTCTTATGGCGGTGGAATGAAGATCACTCCCTCAGCTGATCTGCAAGATGGACTTTTCACTTTGACCATTGTCGATGAAGCGTCTCGTAGAACTCTGGTTAAAGTACTACCCACAGTCTTTGCAGGAAGGCATGTATTTCATCCAAAAGTTAGTGTCGATCAGGCAAAAGCCATTTCGATTAGCGGAGATGCTTTTCCGATCTACGCTGACGGTGAACGAATTGGAATTGGTCCGGCATCTTTCGAGGTATTACCTAGTCGGATCCGACTTCTGGTTCCGATAGCAAATAACCTATAGGTATGACGCAATCGCCAGCCGAGTTATTTGCAGCGGCGAAAGCGAGGTCCGCAATTAAGAAAACGCTTTTTGGGCAATTTCAAGAAGATCGACCTTATCAATTAGATCAGTTTCAAATTGATGGTTGTTTACATCTGCAAAACGATAAGAGTGTATTGGTAGCGGCACCAACAA
>JACCDX010778807.1_pt1 | contig 12948 bp, 7 predicted proteins | sample 7449681 | NCBI WGS metagenome assembly JACCDX01 (sample SAMN15323450, study PRJNA562643) | freshwater metagenome | isolation source: river surface water | place: USA:Blue River Watershed | collected 2017-08-18
CCCGTCATGCGACGGGGTGACAAGTGCGGAGGTTTCGCAGTAACACTCCCAAAGTTGTCACCCCGTCGCATGACGGGGTCCATTTCAAATTCTAGATTTAGAAACAATCACCCGTAATTTTTAAAAGAAGCCTGTCTCTAAGCTCAAATAGTTTGGAGCAGGCTTTAGTAATTTTAACTTAAGTCAAAAATGAAAAACTTAAACGAAGACGCTAAAATCCTAGCTAAAGAATGGTTGGAAAAATCAAAAAATTACCAATCAACTTCTGATCGAATTTACTCCAAAAAAATGGATAAATTCTTCCAAAATGCTGCCGATAAATCATTCGTGATTGCGATGATGGATAAAGCCTTCCGACCGAAAAAAACGGGCGATATTGCAACTATCATCGGCAAAATTCCAAGTATGGATTTTTTGAATTTCTTCGAAAAAAGATTGGTTAATTTATACAATCTGACCAGATGTTTCGCGCATCCAGTTTCAATTCCTTTGATGAAACAATTCATCTATTTCACCACTTCGAAATATGTATTATTTGGTGACGATAAAGTTTTAGAAAAACGCATCACAAAAAATCTTGAAAGCAAACTTAACACCAATTTGAACCGTGTTGGTGAATTGCTTTTGGGCGAAGAAGACGCGCAAAAAAGAACTCAGCAATATATTAAAGATCTACAAAATCCTGCTATCAACTGCATCTCGATTAAAATCTCGACGATCTATTCACAAATCAGCTCAATTGGTTTTGAACAAACGGTGGAAGCTTTGGTTGAAAAAATCAGCATCATTTACCGAGCAGCCAAAGAGAACCAATATATTTGTCCAAAAACTGGTAAAAAATCTAACAAATTAGTGAATTTCGACATGGAAGAATATCGCGATTTGGCGATCACTGTTGAAACTTTCATCCGCGCTTTAAGCAAAGAAGAATTCAAAGATTTAACTGCCGGCATCGCGCTTCAGGCTTATCTTCCTGACTCTTATTTATACCTACAAAAAATCACCGCTTGGGCCAAAGAAAAAGTTAAAAATGGTGGCGCTCCAGCACGAGTTCGAGTTGTGAAAGGTGCGAACATGGATATGGAATTATTCGAAACTCACGAAAGAAACTGGCCATTGGCTCCATTCTCAAGCAAAGCTATGACTGATGCCAACTACAAACGTATGTTGGAATTTGCTTTGCAAAAAGAAAATATCAATGCAGTTAGAATTGGCGTTGCATCACATAATCTTTTCGACATTGCTTATATTTACTCATTCGCCAAAGAAAATGGTGTGCTTGATTTAGTTACATTCGAAATGTTGAGCGGCATGTCGGAACATGTTTCAAGAATGTTCGCGCAGGAATATAACATGAACGTATTGTTATATTTACCTTTCGGCAGCAAAGAAGATTTCATCAGCGCCATTGGATATTTAGTTCGCCGTTTGGACGAAAATACTTCGCGCGACAATTACCTTCGTTACGTCAACGCGCTAACTCACAACTCAGAAAACCTGCAAATGTTGGAAAATAAATTCCAAGAATCGCTGAATCTGAAAGAGAAGAATGAATTCGCAGTTAATCGTACGCAAAATCGTGCCACTGAAAAATCGGTAATTAATCCGCAAACTTTTGGTTTTTCTTATAAATCAGAAGCAGATACAGATTTCTCTTTACCAAATAACTGTGAATTTGCCGAAACTGTCAGACAAAAATGGCAAAATATTTCTGGCCTTACAGTTCCAGCTGTGATCAACGGCAAAGAAATTGCGCCAGCTGACCAGAATCATCCAATCAAAGATCACAATACTGACGATAAAATTGTTGGATACTTTCACGGAGCCACAGTTGAAGAGGCTAGAGAAGCTCTTACTTGCGCTGCAGAAAATAATTCTTGGAGAGACCTTCCAGCGCAAAAACGTTTAGAAATCATCGCCAAAGTTGTTGATAATTTCAAAAATCGCCGCGGCGATTTAATGGGCGCGATTGCTCTTGAAACTGGCAAACCTTTCACGGAAAGCGATCCTGAAATTACTGAAGCGGTAGATTTCGGTAATTTTTACAGCTACAGCTTTTTGAAAATGAAAGGCGAACTTGCTGACGTAAAATACAGCGCCAAAAAAACGGTTTTAGTTTTAAGTCCGTGGAATTTCCCACTAGCAATTCCAGCTGGCGGAATCTTTGCTGGCTTGATTGCAGGCAGCAACGTGATTTTCAAACCATCAAACTTTTCAACTTTTGTTGGTTATGAATTAGCCAAATGTTTCTGGGATGCTGGCGTTCCGCGCGATGTGTTGCAATTTATTCCAAGTTTCAATTCGGCAGTTGCGATGGAAATGACCAAAAGCAAATTGCTGGAAATGATTGTTTTCACTGGTGGAACTAACACCGCGCTTTCAATCATCAACAGCAATCCGATGGTTAAAATGATTGCGGAAACTGGCGGTAAAAACGTCACAATCGTAACGCGATTTGCTGATAAAGACCAAGCGATCAAAAACGTTTTACAATCTGCATTCTCAAACTCTGGACAAAAATGTTCAGCCACTTCGATTTTAGCTTTAGAAAAAGAAATCTACGAAGATGAAAAATTCCTGCACACTTTGGTTGATGCCGTAAAAAGCTTAACTGTTGATGGAGCATGGAATTACAAAACCAAAGTAAATCCGCTAATCAGAAAACCTTTGGCCGATTTGGAATATGCGCTTACTCAAGTTGAGCCGCACGAACGCTGGTTATTGAAACCTCAGTGTTTGAATAAGAATCAAACTTTGTGGACTCCGGGATTGAAAATTGGCACGAGAGTGGGCGATAAAAGCCACATGACTGAATTCTTCGGCCCAGTTTTAACCATCATGAAAATTGACAGTTTGGCGCAAGGTATCGAATTGGTGAACCGCACTGGTTATGGTCTGACTTCAGCTTTGGAAAGTTTGAATGATGACGAGCAACTATTGTGGAAAAATTCAATTCAAGCCGGAAACCTTTACATCAACCGCTCTTCAACTGGTGCAGTTGTTGAACGTCAACCTTTTGGCGGCATGAATAAATCTGCTTTCGGGATTGGCATTAAAGCTGGTGGTTTGAACTATATTTATCAGTTCTTCAACTTTGAAAATACTGCGCAAACTGTAGTTTCTAAAAATCCGGAAATCAAAAATTCAAACTTGAAGGAAATTGTGCAAGATTTGGAAAAAGCAGACAAACACGCAATTTTGCCAGCTTTCAAGAATTACGTTGATGCTTACAACAACTTCTTCATCAAAGAAATTGATTACCAAAAAATTCCAGGACAAGCCAACGAAACTCGTTTCTTACAATTACCAAATTTTGCGATCAGAGCTGATGCTTCAGCTTCGATAAAAGATTTAGCTTTGGCAATTTTGGCAGCAAAACTTTGTGCTAAAGAAGTTTTTGTCAGCGTTGAAAGCGGCGATATTTCTGCGGAAATTGAAAAAATCTCGGCGGCAATTTTACGTGGCGTAAAAGTTACTGTCGAAAAAGAAGAAGATTTTGCGCAAAAAATTGAGAAATTTAAACGCGTAAGATTCGTCAGCAAAAATGCATCGACTCTGTTGAAACAAAAAGCTGCGAAAAGCGGAATGGCTGTCGTTGACGATGCTGTTATTTATCAAGGCAGAGTTGAACTTCTTAACTACTTACAAGAACAATCTGTTAGCAATAATTACCATCGTTTTGGTTATATTGCGCAAAGCGCGGAAGTTTAATAGAGATCCAAGCTGCGAGAGCACGGCAACCCAGAAAAACTAAACTATTCTGGTTGCTGCGCTGCGCTCGCAATGACGGCGTTGGAAATTTGTAGGTTGGCTAGTAAATTCCAAAAAAAAAGGTTCCAAAGCATTTGCTCTGGAACCTTTTTTTATGACTAAATCTTAAGCCTAACCTCTTCCTCCTTTTTCTTGCGATATAGCATCAAGCTGGAAAGCGGTTGCAGCTCCAACTTCTTTTGTTACTTCATCAAGAAGTTTGCTGGTGGTTGCTTCTAATAATCTACTCAAAGCTACTTCTGCTTTGTTAACTGTTGTTGGTTTTGCTGCAGATAGTTGAGCTAGAGTTCTGGTTACTGAAAATTCTAAACCATTACCAAGTTCTTCTGCTCTATCAAATGCGGCTTGGACGGTTTCTGATAAAACCTCATCAATGTTTCTGCCATTAACAGCTGACTTCAATTTTCCAAGTCCGGCTTCAGTTGTACCGCGTAAACTTACTACGCTTCTTTCTAAAGCTGGTAATGATTTAGCGCCTTCTGCTGCTGCTAGTTCTGCGGTTCCAACCATTGTACCACGTACTAATTTTTCGGCATCTTCTTGGCTAAATTCAAGTTTTTTTGCACCGGTAATATAAGCTGATTTTACTCGTAGTAGGATGCCATCAACAATCATTCCCATTGTCGCTAAATTAGCATCTTTTCCAGCTTCGACAGTTTTATCGATTAAGTTCGCAACCGAATCTTTATCTTCAAGATTTTTTAAAACTTCTCTAACTCTAGTAACATCTGGTTGTTGTTCTGAAGGTCGAACTCCTTTTATGGCAGTATCCAATACAAGTTTTTTTGCCTCTTCATATTCAAGACCGCAATGTTTTGTTAGTGCTTGCGCTGCTGATTCTAAAACATGACAAACATAAGCAGGGCCGCTTCCGGCAACTGCAGTAATTGCGTTAATTCTATTTTCTTCAACCGGTACAACTTCGCCAAATGATTGGATTAATTTTGTAACTAATTCTGATTCTGCTTCGGAAAAATTATCGCCTTTTGCGGTAGCAACACCGGTTGGTGATTTGCCAACGTCAGCGCAAATACTTGGCATTGTGCGTACAACTCGAACATTTTCTCCCAACATTTGTTGGATAGTTTCAATTTGAGTGCCGGCCATGATTGAAACTACAATAGCTCCATCTGCCATATATTCTTTATAACTAGGCAAAACTTGTGGTGCGATTTGTGGTTTAACTGAGACGAAAACGACATCGAATTTTTCGCCTTCAGGAAGTCCATCCACTGATGAATAATAGTTTACTCCTGCTGGCAATTCACGAGGTGATGGATTTACTACGGTCAATTCCATTCCATCGCCAAAATTTTCCACCATTCCTTCAGCAATTGGTCGGCCCATATTTCCATAACCAATCATCAAAATTTTCTTTTTTCTGGTTGGATCGGCAATTTCTGATTTTGCATCTGTTGTAGTTTCGGTTGTTAAAGCGTTTTCTCTTTCTAGCAGAGATTCTGCTAGAATTTTATTAATTGTTAAAAGTGCTTGAGCTTCTTCCAGAGCTTGTTTTTTTGCTGCTTTGAGTTGTGTTGAACTAATTCCTGAAAAAATTTTTTCTCCTTCATGAGGAGTTAAATTCTTTAAAGATTTATTCTGTTCCTTCATTTTTCTAACTAATCCAGCTGAGCTTGTCGAAGATTCAGTAAAGCTCTTTCCCAGAACATGTAAATCTTCTTGAGTCATTGATTTTCTTCCTAGGTTGGAAAAATTTCTTGTGTTTGCTGCGAATGCCTTTCTCGCGAGTTCTGAAGCTGCTTTCATAAAATTAAATTAAATCTGAGTTTAAAATAGAAAAACTAATTCAACCTATAATTGAATGTTTCCACAGAAATCGGGGAGTGTTTAATGTCAATATTTTTTTGTCATATTTTTTCAACCGTCATTGCGAGAGAAGCGCGGCAAACCAGTGAAGATAATGGGGGATTCGGAATCGATTTTATTTTCTAGCTTTAAACCATCTTTTCACCACTTCTTCAATCGACTCGCGCTTAATTGGTTTAGAAACGAAATCATCCATGCCAAGTTCCAAACATTTTTTGCGATCTTCTTCTGTAGCGTTGGCAGTTAAGGCGATGATGAAAGTTGGCGTTGCACCATTTTCTTTTTCGATTTCGCGGATGCGTTTGGTGGCTTCGAAACCGTCCATAATCGGCATCATACAATCCATCAAAATCAGGTCATATTTTACGTGTAAGAATTTATTCAAAGCTTCCTGACCATTTTCGGCAAATTCAATATCGAAGGCCATACGCTTTAGAATCGTGGTCGCAACTTTCATGTTCACTTCATTATCTTCGCAAAGCAGAACTTTCATACCCTTGGTTTGCAGATTTTCTTCTTTGATTTTGCCTTTTTCGATTAAAGCCCCTTCTTCTTCGTAATAAGTTATTTTCAGAGCAAAGAACAAAGCTTGTAAGAAGCGGTTAATCTTGATTGGTTTGGCGATAATGCGATCGAATATTTTTAATCTTTCGGACGGAATTTTGATTTTTTCTTGAAGTAAAATCATCAAGACCATCGGAATATTTTTAAGTTTTTCGTTAGTACGGATTCTTTCAGCTAAGGTAATTGTATCAATGCCAACAAAGGAGTTGTGGCTCATAATTATTGCCTCGCAACCAGTGAATTTTTCTAAAGCTGCGATGGCGAAGGCAATTTTTTCTTCAGCAGATTTGATGTCGTGAGTATTGATAATGTCGTGGATAATTTCCAATTGCTCGAACTGTTCTTCCAAAACTTTTTTGGCGATAAGATTATCTTCGATAACGGCAACTTTTTTGCCGACCAATTGTTTCTTTTGTTCGATGAATAAATCTTGCGATTCGCTTTCAGATTGTGGAAGTGGAATGGTAAACCAGAAATTCGAACCTTGTCCAAAGTCGCTAACGACGCCAATTTGGCCGTGCATTAATTCAGTTAATTCTTTGCATATTGAAAGTCCTAAACCAGTTCCGCCATATTTTCTGGTGGTTGACATATCGGCTTGGGTGAATTTGGTAAACATGGTTCCAATCTTCACCGGATCAATTCCGATGCCGCTATCCTTGATATTGAAATTTACGAAATAGCGATTGTCTTCGATTTTTTCTAAACGGATCTGAATAAAAATTTGTCCGTAAGAAGTGAATTTGATGGCGTTATTTACAAGGTTGGTGGTGATTTGGCGAATTCTTCCTGGGTCACCAATCAAGTTTTCGGGCACTTCTTTGTCGATATAAACGATAACTTCCAAACCTTTATTATTGGCGGTGACCGACATTAAATCGGCGATGTCTTCCACCAAAGAGCGCAGGTTGAAATTGATATTTTCGAGATCAACTTTTTTGGCTTCGATTTTTGAGAAGTTCAAAATGTCGTTAAGAATAATCAAAAGCGCATCGGATGAGCGATAAATCGTATTGACCTGATCTTGTTCTTCATCGGCTAATTTTCCGGAATCTTTCAAGGCTTGGCTCATACCAATAATTCCATTCATTGGCGTTCGCAGCTCGTGCGACATGTTGGATAAGAATTGGCTTTTGGCAACGCTGGCGGCTTCGGCGGCAATTCTGGCTTTGATAAGTTCAGTTACGAATGGTCCAATTTTCACCCTTTTAAAGATGAAGATTGTGGTCATAAAAAGGAATGCAACAGCGGCAGATTGACCGACTGAAATTAAAAGTTGGAAGCTCAGATTTTTCCAAGATCTTTTTTGATGAAAGCCAGTCAGGGTAGCTAAATGATAGCCGACGGATTTTTGGGAATAAGAAAAAATACATTCGCCCATTTTGAATTTTTCGGGCATAAAATCTTTGTTCATACTTTGATCAAAAACATCATGTAAGAAAGTTTTAGATCTCAATAATTCTTTGTTGAAGCTTGCAGGATCAAAGCTGGAAGAGTTTGCCATCATGTCGAAATTATTATCGATCACGACATAGCAAATATCTTCATCACCAAAAACCCAATCGATTTGTCTTTGAATAACTTCGGTTGGAAGTTGTGCGATGAAAGTTCCGATCGGTTTTAAATCGTCATAGTCAATACGCATCGCAACTGGCAACATATTGTAAGAAGCGATGTCAGTTTCGATATGTTTCATTGGACCAACTTTTAAGCGCCAAGCATTTTTCTGTTTGGCTTCGCGTACGGGAAAATATTCTTTGGGATCGACGGGATGTTTTAAAATTCCTTCATCAGAAGTGATGATAACTTTGCCGTCATTATCGACGAAGCTAATATTAATCCACGACGAGACGTTTTTTTGTAGCGCGTCGCGGTTGAGAGTTTTTTGTAAAATATGGGCGATAGTTTCTTTTTGTTTTTCGCCTTTCAAAGTTAAAAGTTTATCGCCGACATAGTTGATGTAATTATCGACAGCACCCATCAAAGAAGTGGCAGCTTTTTCAACGACACCACTTTGGAATTTAACTTGGTGATCAAGATTCATCCAGAAACTGCGATAAACCATGAAGGTGTTGATGGTGAGCAAGCTCAATACTAGCAATAATAAAACGCAGGAGAAGACTGTGTAAGATTGCGCCAGATCCATTTTCTCTTCGCGCTTTTGCTTGGGTTTGTGAATTTTTTTATAACGTTTGTAGATTTTGTTGAATCGGCGCGGATAAGTTGGGTCATCGTTGCTGCGGCGCACGATTTTTTCTTGGTAATATTCATTTCTACCAAAATAGGCTACAGTAAGCTGATAGAATATATTATCCCAAAAGGAACCGAGACGTAATTTTTGTACAGGAAAAACAAAGGCTGTTTTCACATCCTTAAATTTGGACTGATTTTTGATGTTAGATTTTGTTGAGTCCTTCAAGATCATTAATTCTGTATTAGAGTCTCTTTTTGGAACAGGTCCTGATTTATGTCAAATCAAGGCTTTTAAGACATTGTCTTTTTTTGAGACTTATAATTCCTGACCGTAAGTTTTTATTTTGTTAGTCAGTATTTCGAAGTGAATTTCTATGTTTGCGATGAGTTCTGTCAAACTATTTTCCCCAAGCTCAAGAAATTTTGTTATAAAGTTCTTAAGTTGAGACAATTTCACAAATTTTTAGGAGTAAAATGCTAAATAGAACAACACCACTGCGGTCTATTGAAATCGACGAATTATCTTCGGATAATCAGAATCATTCAATTGAGCAATTTAACAAAGTATCAACGGTGCAGAATAATAATGTAGTTTCAATTTTTGGCGAAAAAACTGCCGATGCAAAATCAGAAGTAAAAGTTATCCTCACCGATGATCGAGATTTATTACAAAAATATTACGAATTACGTCATTATGCTTATCGTGATGAGAATGGCTGGAAGGATTATAACGGCTATGAAAATGAAAATGATCGCAATGGCAGAATTGCAGTCGCGATTCAAGATGGTGAAGTAGTTGGAGGCATGCGTCTAATGTTTTCTGACGAGTGCGAACATATGTCGAATGAGATCGCTGGAACAAAATATAATTACCGCGAAATCATGACTAAATACGATAAAAGAGAGAATTTAGTCTTTAGTGAAATTTCTGCTATTGTGGTTGCGAAGAAGAACAGAGATCGTTCGGTTACTACCAAAATGTTTGATTTATTGCTCAGCGAATCAAAGAAACATCAATGTAATTATATGTTTGGAGTTGGTGTTGCTGTTGTTTGTAGAGAATATAGAATGATTTTTAGATCACTCGGACACGACGTAGAAATCGTTATCAGCTTTCCTTGGAAACAAAGAGAGACTTATAACCTTGCCCGCATGTTTCCAATGTACACCAAGTTCCAATAGTAATTAATTTTATCTAAGCATGAGAAAAATAACGGGAAATTTGTTTGTACCAGCTGTTTGTTTTATGATGATTTGTCAGACAGCAGGAGCTGAAGATAGGAAAGAATCTGCTTCAACTTTCAATACAGAAATTTTCTCGTTATCAAAAAAGAAGGAGAGCGCTTTTGACGCTCCTTCTGCAACTTATGTTTTATCTTCCGAAGATATTAGAAGATCGGGTGCAACCTCGATTCCTGAAGCTCTAAGAATGGTTCCGGGTTTGCAAGTTGCCAGAATGGATGGTAATAAATGGGCAATCACGGCTCGCGGTTTCGACCGTCAATTTTCCAACAAACTTTTAGTAATGATCGATGGACGTACGGTTTATACCACGCTCTTTTCGGGTACGGTTTGGGACGTTCAAGATTACGTAATTGAAGATATTGATAGAATCGAAGTTGTAAAAGGTCCGGGTGGAACAATTTGGGGCGCCAATGCAGTAAATGGTGTGATTAACATCATCACAAAAAGTGCAGTACAAACTCAAGGTGCTTACGTTTCTCAAATTGTCGGTGATCAAGATAAATCAATCACTGAAGCCAGATATGGTGGTTTGACTGAAAGTAAAGATGCTTACCGTTTCTATGTTAAAAAAGCAGTTCGTGAGGGTTTAGATCGTGCTGACGGAAAAGGCAGTAATAATGACGGAATTAAGCAAGATCGAGCAGGTTTTCGATATGACATTAGCTCAATCAAAGATAGCGCAATCACAATTCACGGTGATGTTTCTAGTGGTGTAGCACAAAATTATTTTGCCACTTTGAATAATGCTGGGAAGAACGATAAAGATTCCCATGCCATGAATTTGGTAGCGAACTGGAATAAGAAATTATCCAACAAATCAAACTTCATTTTAAACAGCTATATTGATTACGATCAATTTAGCATTCCCGTCCTAAAAAGAGCGGCCAGAACTCTCGATCTTGACTTCCAACATTTCTATAATTTCTCAAAAGATAACCAATTCATTTGGGGTTTGGGATATAGACAAATTAAAGATAATGTTAATGAATCTGAAATTAGCAGTACTGTTCCGATTCCTATTTATTACTCTTCTTCTCAAAGAAATGACCAGTGGTTTAGTGCCTTCATTCAAGATAAATACGGCATCATTTCCGACAAATTATATTTAACCGTCGGTACAAAAATTGAGAAAAACGATTTTACCGGATTTGAATATCAACCAAATGCTCGATTATCTTACTATCCAGCGCGCAACCAAACTCTTTGGGCTTCGGTTTCAAGATCGGTAAGAACTCCAACTCGTGGCGAAAGTGATGTTAATATCAGATCTCAAAATAGTACTGTAGTCATCAACCAAGGCAGTCCAACATATGGCATTGAGCAATTAATCGCTTATGAAACTGGCTATAGAATTAAGCCAACGACCAAAACATTAATCGATGCGACAGCATTCTATAACGATTATTCTAAACTTAGAACTTTCGATAAAGGGCCAAATACTGGCGGTCCACTTCCAGCACCAACTGCTGGAAACTTAGGTTATGGCGAATCTTACGGATTTGAATTAACCGCAAAATGGCAAGCGATGGATAATTGGAAGTTGGAAATTAACTATGATCATTTGGATATGTTCTTACATCTTAGCCCAGCTTCAACAGATAATACATCGGTTATAGGAACGGTAGATAATCTAGAAAACGCTGAAGGCCAATCTCCTCACGATCAAGTCAAATTAAAATCTTTTTATAATATTACGCCAAAATTGGAGTTTGATAACATTCTCTATTATGTCAGCGGTTTAAACAAAGGTAACGGTAACAATGTTAGCGGCATCGCTCCTTACGTCACTTGGGATACCAGACTTGGTTATCTTATGACTAGAAATTTGGATCTCAGTCTCGGAGTTAAAGATGTAATGAACCAAGTTCATTCAGAGTTCAAAGCTGCTTTATATAACAGACAAACCGTAATTGGTCGTACATTTTACTTCAAAATGGTTTGGCAATATTAGATCACACCAAAAAGCTTAAAGAATAAATTAATGTTTAAGATTCTAAAACTAATCGCGGTGGGTTTGCTGTCTCTGTTTGTAATATCTGGAGATGCTTTTGCAGATATTACAGATAAAGAAGAGGCAGCAGCTTTCGCCGGATTCATCCAAGATTTAGTGCATACGACCCAGACCGTGAAGCCGGGTGTTATCTGCTATATTGGTAGTGATGAAATATCAAGAATCATAGCTCAGGAAAAGAACTCGCTTGATCTTGCGCGCGATGGCTCAAAGTTCACGTCCTGCAAGGCAATCTATGTGGCTACTGGAATTGTCAAAGGTGTCGCTGCTGAAATCGCCAAATATAACAAGAATAAAATCATGACTATTGCCATTTTCGACGGATTCACTGAGGGTGGCGGCATGATACAAGTTCAAATGGGTAGAAGAAGTTTTGAGTTAATTCTGAATTCAAAGGCAGTAAAAGATTCGGGTGTAAGGCTAAGTGCTCTGTCGCTTAGTCTGGTTATTAACTAATATTGAACTTTATGACAAACGACATGAAAAGGCCTATCGATGTAGAGTTTCTTAGAAGTATAATCGAAGACGATTTCGAATTTGAAAAAGAGCTTTTCGCAATTTTTATTGAAAATGCTCACCGCAATATTGAAAAGATGGAAGACGCCATCAAAAGTTCTAACGACAATTCTTGGTACATGGCTTCTCACGCTTTCAAAGGTGCAGCTGCCTCAATTGGAGCTGTAAATCTTTCCAATATTTTGGAATATGCTCAAAAGCATTCAGAAGAAAATCCAGAACAAAAAAATGAAGTTCTAAAGAAAGTAAGAGATGAATTTCAGCTAGTTGCGGAATTCATTAATGAAGAGTTGTTGGAAAGAAGATAAACGACAAACGCGGTTATCAAGATAAAAGGTACCGTCATTGCGAGCGAAGCGTGGTAAACCAGTGTAGTGTTAGTTTTACTGGTTTGCCACGCTTCGCTCGCAATGACGACTAATAAAAAACCCGATCATTTTTAAAAATGATCGGGTTTTTTTATGTTTTAAATAGAGGCATAAATTTTATTACTCCCTCAAGCTCGCCCCATAAAACTTCGCCACCGATTCAATAATCTTTTTACCAATTACATCAATTTCATCGGAAGTTAGAGTTTTCTCAACTGGCTGAATTTTAACACGTAAAGCCACAGATTTTTTGTCTGGCGCAATATTTTTCCCGCTAAAAATATCAAAAATATTCACTTCTTTAATCAATTGCTTATCGCAATTAGCGATAGTTTTGATCAGTTCTCCAATCGCCTGATCTTTATTAACCAAGAAAGCAAAATCACGCTCAACAGTTTGAAGATCGTTGGCAATAAAAGCATTGCGCGCGCTTGATTTTTGAGTTTGTGGCAA
>JACCDX011714122.1_pt1 | contig 12946 bp, 12 predicted proteins | sample 7449681 | NCBI WGS metagenome assembly JACCDX01 (sample SAMN15323450, study PRJNA562643) | freshwater metagenome | isolation source: river surface water | place: USA:Blue River Watershed | collected 2017-08-18
ATCATCATCGCCCCGACGCTCGATTATATGGATCAGGCCTTTACCGATGCGAAGATGTTCGGCTGGTCCAAACGGCCGATCGTGGAAATGCTCATTCCCTCAACCGTGGATGACAGTCTGGCCCCGCCGGGCCAGCATGTGGCCTCTTTATTCTGTCAGCAATTTGCTCCCGAACTGCCCGATGGCCGCGACTGGGATCAGGAAGAAGGCAAGGCCGCCGATACGATCATCGATACGGTCGAGGCTTGTGCGCCGGGCTTCCGCGCTTCCATCCTTGGCACCCAAATTCTCTCTCCCAAGGGGCTGGAACGCAAATTCGGGCTCGCCGGGGGCGACATCATGCACGGCAATATGTCGCTGGACCAGCTCTGGTCCGCACGGCCGGTGCTCGGCAATGGTGCGTATCGGGGGCCCCTCACCGGCCTCTATATGTGCGGCGCCGGCACCCATCCGGGTGGCGGCGTCACCGGCGCTCCGGGGCATAATTGTGCGAAGGAAGTGCTGGCCGACCGCGGCATTTTCGCGCGGCTTTTCGGGTGAACTGTGCCAAACAGGAAAAACGGCCCTTCGACAAGCTCAGGGCTAGCGGATTGAGATAAGCTATTCACCTCTCCGTCCGCCCTGAGCCTGTCGAAGGGCTGTCCTTAACTTTTCTCCCATGTGAGAGCGTGGATATTCGTTCCCAATCCCCCCGGATCAGTGCCATCTTCTTGGCGCGGCTCCATCCCTTCAACCGCCGCTCCGCCTCGCGCGCCTCCTCACGGGTGGTGAATGCCTCGCTCCATACCAATGTCACCGGTAACCGGTCTGCCGTAAATCCAGGAATAGTCCCTGCTTGATGCTGCGCGACCCGTCGTTCCAGATCATCCGTATGCCCGACATAAAATGCTCCGCCGCGACAATGGAGCATATAGGCTCAGAAGCTCATCCAGCGAGGCTAAGAGCAATGGCGGTCCTTCGACAAGCTCAGGATAGACGGGTCTTAAAATGGGTCACTTACCCGCTTGCCCTGAGCTTGTCGAAGGGCCGTTCTTGGTTATGTGCCCAATGCCTCCTCGGCGACAGCCAAGAGCGTTCGTGCGGTAAACGGCTTGGCAATAAACGGATAATCCCCCAGCGCATCAGGCGGGGTGTCGCCGATGCTGCCGCTGATATAGATGATGCGCAGATCGGGCCGGAACTGGGTCGCGCGCGCGACGAATTCGGGACCCCTTAGGCGCGGCATCACAACATCGGTGATAACAAGCTCAATATTGGGCTGGGTGCGGCAAATCTCAAGAGCCTCGGCGCCGTCGGCAGCGGCGATAACATCATGTCCCTCTGCCGACAACGCGCCCGCCGCGGCATCGCGGATACGGGCGTCGTCATCGACGATCAGGATCATCAGCCAAGGATGCCGGTGGCCCGGCCTGCTGCCTCAAAGCGCGTGAGAATATCCTCGACCTGCTCTGCCGTATGCTCGGCACAGAGCGAACAGCGCAGCAGCGTCATACCGGCAGGCGTTGCCGGCGGGCGCGCCAAGTTCACATAAAGCCCGTTGTTGAGCAACGCTTCCCACATCGCCGCACCCCGTTCGAGGTCAGGCATGATGACGGCGATGATCGCGCTCTGCGGCGTTTCGGTACCCAGTTGAAAGCCCAATTGCTTCAGGCCGCCATGAAGGCGACGCGAATTTTCCCAGAGATGGGCGCGCTTATTGCTGGCATGCATTAGCTTGCGGATCGATGTCGCCGCCGTTCCCACAACTGAAGGCGGCAGCGAGGCAGTGAAGACATAGGGCCGGCAAACCAGCCGCATGATTTCAAACTTCGGATGGTTGGAGACACAAAAGCCCCCGACTGTCCCAACGCTCTTGGAGAAGGTGCCGATCACGAAATCGACGTCTTCCAGTACGCCCTGTTCTTCGGCAACGCCCCGGCCATTGGGGCCGATAAAGCCCATTGAATGCGCTTCATCCACCAGCACCATCGCGCCATGCGCCTTGGCCACTGCGACCATTTCCTTGAGCGGCGCGATATCGCCGAGCATCGAATAGACGCCTTCCAAGACGACGAGCTTGCCTGCGTCTTCGGGCAGGCGCTTCAGCCGCTTTTCGAGCGCCTCAATGTCATTATGTTTGAAGGGGACGACTTCGGCATCGCCCATCTTGCAGCCATCCCAAATCGAGGCGTGGCTATCGATATCGAGGATGATGTAATCGCCCTTACCGGCGATCGTTGAAATGATGCCCAGATTGGCCTGATAGCCCGTGGAGAACACCATGGCGTGATCCATGGCGTAGAATTCCTTCAACGCCTCTTCCACAAGCTTATGGCCCTGATAGGTGCCGTTGAGCACGCGGCTGCCGGTTGTCCCCGCGCCAAAGCGGTCGAGCGCGTCCTTGCCCGCTTCGATCACATCCGGATCGAACGTCATGCCCATATAGTTATAGGTACCGAGCAAAATGGTCTCGCGGCCGTTGCAAATCGCAACGGTCGGTGACTTCACTTCTTCCATCACGAGCGAGAAGGGGTCGCGCACGCCTGTTGCGAGCAGACCTTCGCGCTGTTGGATCAGCGGATCGAATTTGGAAAAAAGATCGGTCATTTTGGGCGTCCTTCAGCCGCGCAGCTTGATCACCGCATCGACCAACTGGCCGACATTTTCGATTTCAGCCTGCATATTCATCGTGATGATGATGTCGAACTCGTCCTCGACGGCCGCCACGAAATCCATCACGGTCAGGCTGTCCCATTCCAGATCGTGCTGGAAGGTCGTGGCATCGCTCAGCGCAACGCCTTTTTTATTGAACGGGTTGATAAGGACGGCGATCTGGTCGGAAACGGTCTGGCGGTCTGTCATGGTTTTTCCTTAACGGCTTAGAGCGCTATGCCAAGCGAATGCGGCGCAAACGGGGCAAGCGCCGGGGGTAATTTGCCCCGACGCTGCGTCATGCCCTTCATCATAGGATAATCGCGCTGTAAAATCAGTCGCCCTGGCCGGGTTCAGCTGAGAAATACTTGTCGTATTTGCCGTCTTCGCCCTTGTGATCATCAGCATCAGCGGGCGTCTGGTCACCCTTGCGGGTCACATTGGGCCATTGGGCGGAATAAGTGTTGTTGAGCTCCAGCCATTTTTCGAGACCGCTTTCGGTGTCAGGCAAAATGGCTTCCGCCGGGCATTCCGGTTCACACACGCCGCAATCGATGCATTCATTGGGGTTGATGACGAGCATATTCTCGCCTTCATAAAAACAATCGACGGGGCAGACCTCAACGCAATCCATGTACTTGCACTTGATGCAGGCTTCGGTCACGACATAGGTCATTGCGGTTCCTCCGGAGTTCTATCTGAAATTTTCGTTAGATGGACGCAACCGCCGCGTCAATTGGCTGTGGCGTGGTGAGTTCGCGGTAATGGGCTCTCGCTTCGGGCGCTGGCCCGCGTCGGGCAGGAAGGGCTGCGACTTCAATCACATGCACGGCCCCATGCAATGGCAGGGTAATGACAGAGCCGGGCCGAACGTCGGCATGGGCGCGGGTCACGGCATGGCCATCGAGCCGGATATGGCCTTCCCCCACAATTTTCTGCGCTAGGCTGCGGGTTTTGGTGAGGCGGGTGAAGAACAGGAATTTGTCGAGCCGCATATACTCCTAACGCTTCAGTTGGTTGAGAATTTCGAAAGCCGCATTGATGGGCTGCACCCGGGCCTGCCGCCGCGGCCGACCGCGCCAGCGCCATTGGTGCGCCGTCGCCTCTCCGGCAGGCTGGAAGCCCAAGGCGCGCATCAGCCGCCCATAAGTGCCGCTCCCAATCCCGAGCGAGACGGGAAGCGCAGGGTCCAGCGTCGCCATACGTGCCGAGCCCCGCGCCTCATGCGCGGCGCGGGCGATTTTTTCGACCAGATCGATGCGGAGCATCTGATCCCCAAAACGGCGGAACCCGGCGGCATGCGCGGCATCCGCCAGCACGGGGGCCGGCTTATCTAGAAGGCCCAGGCCCGGCAGGGGCAAAGGCGGCATCACCTGTGCGTTGCGCACGGCGGCGAATGCCAGCCGGAGCCGGGTTGCCTCTGGCTTCAGCATGGCGGGCAGAAAAATGTCGAGCGTGCCAAGGGTAACGCCCATTCGGGTAAGGCTGTGGCGATCCTTGCGGTCGAGCTGGGCAAGCGCATCATCTACGTCAGAACGGTCCAGCACACCCCCCTGTTCCGCCAATTGGGCAAGGATGGCGCGCAAATTGGGCGGTGTTTCCTTGTGCCGCGCAAGGAGGGCCATGCGTTGCAAGGCCGAGAGCCGCCCGGTGATGAGGCGCTCCAGCCAAGCGGAAACGCGCTCTTCAATCTTGGCGCGCAGCGGCGGCTCAAGCCGGGCAATGCTTGCTTCGGGCTTAAAGCGGGGGTCAAGCAGCGCCTTGCCAGGTTCCAAGGTGCCAAGCGAGAGGCCGCCCCAAGAGACAGCGACGCGATGGCCCGGTTCCGTCACCAGCAAAAACTGGGTGTCGGGCGCCTCCACGACCCGCTGCACCCGCCGTGCCATTTCTTTGGGCAGGCGCAATTCCGCAGCGGCGAGCAGCCGCTTATGGTCCTGCCCGCGCGCGGCGGCATCGGGCATGAAGCGAAAGCCGCTGAGCGTGCCGATCACCTGATCTTCGACACTCACCGCGCCGTCGTCCGTTACCTGCACATCTAGCAAGGCCGGATCATCGCCGACGGTGCGCATCAGCACGGCGGTTCGCCGGTCCACAAACCGCTCGGTCAGCTTCTGGTGGAGGGCATCAGACAGCTTCAATTCGAGCGTGCGGGTCTGCCCCGCCCAATGCGCCGGGTCTGCCAGCCAGTCCGCGCGATGGGCAACATAGGCCCAAGTCCGCACCGCGGCGATCCGCGCTGCCATGGTTTCAACATCGCCTTGTACAGTGTCGAGCCGGGTGATCTCGCGCGCAAACCAATCGGCAGGGATGGTGCCATTGCCTTCAGAGAGAAAGCCGAACAATTGGCTGACGAGGCGGCTATGATGTTCAGCGCCGACCTTGCGGAAATCCGGCAAGCCGCAGGCGGACCAAAGCCGTGCGACAAGCGCCGGGCGGCCTGCCCGATCCCGGATGGTGGCATCGGTTGCAAGGATCTTGAGCACAGCAAGGTCAATCGCTTCGGGCGCAGCGCGAAGAACCGGGTCTTCCGGACGAACTTCGAGCGCAGCGATCAGATCATCGATATGGCCAAAGTCCAGGTCGGGGTTGCGCCAAAACAGATGGTCAATCGGGGTGAAGCGGTGTTCCTCGATCCGCTCAATATCTTGATCGCTAAATTCGGCGCTGTCCGGTCCACCCGCCAGCACGCCAAAACTGCCATCGCGCTGGTGCCGCCCTGCGCGCCCAGCAATCTGCGCCATTTCGGGCAGGGTCAAACGGCGCTGCTTCTTCCCGTCGAACTTGGTGAGGCTCGCAAAAGCGACATGGCCGACATCCATGTTGAGGCCCATGCCGATCGCGTCGGTCGCGACCAGATAATCGACTTCGCCCGCCTGATACATGGCGACCTGTGCGTTGCGGGTGGCAGGCGACAGCGCACCCATGACAACCGCTGCCCCGCCGCGCGTCCGCCGCAGCATTTCGGCGACCGCGTAAACATGCTCTGCTGAAAAGGCGACGATGGCCGTGCGCGGCGGCAAGCGGGAGAGCTTTTTCGGCCCAGCATAGCTCAACTGCGAAAAGCGCGGGCGCGCGATGATTTCCGCATCGGGCACCAGATGCCGGACCATCGGCGTGAGGCTTTCCGAGCCGAGGATCATCGTTTCTTCGCGGCCGCGCGCGCGCAGCAGCCGGTCGGTAAAAATATGCCCGCGCTCATCATCGCTGCCCAATTGGGCTTCATCCAGCGCGACAAAGGCAACATCGCGCTCCACTGGCATCGATTCCGCCGTGCAGAGCAGCCAGCGCGCATCGGGCGGCAAGATTTTCTCTTCGCCGGTGATCAGCCCGACATGCTTTTCACCCTTGATACGGACCACGCGATCATACACCTCGCGCGCCAAGAGGCGCAGCGGAAAGCCCATGATCCCCGAAGAGTGCGCGCACAGCCGTTCGACCGCAAGATGGGTCTTGCCCGTATTGGTCGGCCCTAAGACCGCCGTAATTGCCGAACGTGCGAACTGGCTCATCCAGAGCCAGATTGCCATGGCTGCCGTCGCGCGCAAGGGACAAAAGCAGACCCCGGTAAAAAGATAGCCTTAACCCTTATCCGCTAGACCCTGCGCGATGGCGGCGTGGATCAAGATTTTCCTTGGGCCAAGAATAGGGGCAGGCCCGAGCCTTTTGCCCCGGCATTCCCTGACGCTAGCGGTTGATCTGCAAGCAGACCCCAGCACGCCCGGCTGGTTCCGGGGGCTGGCTACCCTCGCGTTTTTGTGCGGACTGACCCTTCTTCTCTCCCCCAATCGCTTGCCCTTTGACAGTCGCCCGACAAAGCCATTGCCCGCCGACGTGCCGCTTCCCCATCGTTCAATCGCGCCGGCTTTTGCCCTTCCGCCCGAAGCGGGGCAGGTTGCCCCAATACCGACGCGTACCCCCTTCTTTGAAGAAGGGCCCGTACGGTTTAGGGGGGCAGCAGGGGGGAGCCTCTATGCGGCGCTAAGTGCCCAAGGGCTGCCATTTTCGGTTATTCAAGAGTATCTTGAGGCGCTTTCTAGCCATCTCGATTTTCGCGAAGGGCTGGCTGCCGACGCGCAATATGATCTCGTCGTTGCCTATCATCGGGATGCTAAGGGCGCTGCAAGGTTCGGCTCGCTGCTCTATGCCGGCCTTATGCAGCGCGATCAGCAGCTTCAGCTTTTGCCATGGCCGAGGCAAAACGCCCCCCTTTGGCTCGACGCGGGTGCTCTTGGCGCGCGACGTCTGACGATGGTCAGCCCGGTCTCGGCGACGCGTGTTTCGTCCGGTTTTGGGCTGCGCTTCCACCCTTTGCTTGGTTTTTCACGCCTTCATAAGGGCATTGATTTTGCGGCGCCTTATGGGGCGGCGGTTCGTGCGGTCAGTGATGGGGTCGTCGCGCATTCGGGCTGGGCCGGCGGCTATGGCCAATTGGTGCGCCTCCGCCACGCCGGGGCGCTGGGGAGCGGTTATGCTCATCTCAGTCAACTTTATGTGTCGCCAGGTCAACAGGTGCGGCAAGGCGAAGTGATCGGGTTGGTCGGCGCGACAGGCCTTGCCACCGGGCCGCATCTCCATTTTGAAGTCTATCGGGACAGCGAGGCAGTGGACCCCGCAGGCGTTCGTTTCTCGCCCTCAGCAGCCCTCTCTCCCGCTGCGCAGAGTGTCTTAAGGGCGCGGCTGGCGCGCCTGACGGCGCTGCCCATTGTGGCTAGCGGACCGCCCCTTGGCGCAGCAAGCGGGGGACCAGAATAAAGGCTGCCACTATCGGATGACGCCGTTGCCATGGCTTGATGACAATCTTTGTCCCGGCGTGTCGGTTGATCTTCCAAGCGAGATAATCAATCCCGTCTGCAAAGGTCAGGCTGGCCTTGGCAAGCCGCAGCACGCTCACCCACTTACCGCGCCGCTTTAACTGAGCCCAGCGTTGCTCTGCGGCGGCCCGCGTCATGGGCGCGGTTGGCGGGATCGCTCGGCCAAAGCGTTCATAACGGGCAGTATCGGCATCAACGATGCTTGTCGGCCGGGCCGACCGCTCGGCGCGCAATTCGCATTGATAGGTTCGGGCAAAGCCTGCCTGCCAGATCGACTGCGGGTCGGGATTGTCGGCAACCGGCCGCGCGAGCGCAAACAAGGCGGGGGCAGCTCCCGATACAGCGCGGATGGCGCCGTCGCGCGCGGCATCATCTGCGTGCCAAACAAGCCGGGAAGGCTGGGCAAAGCGCGCCCAGACCGACACTGTTGGCGCGTCTGCGCGGTTGAGCGCCAAAAAATCGGCCTCGCTCAGCACCGCATATTTGGCCGCCAGCCCATCTTTCGCAAAGGGAAAGACATTGGGGGGGATGAGTTTGTTCGCGTGTGCCATCCAAGCCTTGGCATAAGCGGCGCGATACTCCGAAACGATCAGATAGAAATCGAGCATGAGCCCGGCCAATTGCTGTTCGCGCAAGCACGAGCCGTAAAACAAAACGGCGCGCGCTGCCGGGCCATAGGACGCAGCAATGGCTGCCGCCATCTCTGCCACCTCGGGCTGAACGGGCGTCAGCAATTCTTCAGCAACAAGCGCCGTTAAGTCGGTCACACCGCCAGCTTTAGAAAATGCACCGGCGGGGTCGAGCGCAGCACAATCGGGTGTCCGCGGGTGGCGTGGAACGTCTCTCCATCGAGGATGACGCTGGTGCTGTCGCTTTCAATGCGGATGACATCGCCATGCTGAACATGAACGCCTGTCACGGGTTCGCGGCCAAGCTTGCCGGCAATCGCGGCGAAAAAGGCGCGCGCCAGCGCTTTGCCCGATTGCTCGACGGCAAGCAGTTTGAGCCCCATCGAGCCTCCCCGTTCGGCACGCCCTGTCAGCAAGAGCTTTTCGAGCGTTGTCACGATAAGGAACGAGAAACGGCGAGTTCCTTCGCCTTCTCGGATCAATGAGACAGTGACGGGGTTGGGCAGCGGCGGCAAGAAGCGGCCTCGCAGGCCGGTCAGCATGGCAAAGACGGCGGCAATGCCGGCAAGCACGTGACATAGCCCGTTGGGCAGGCCCAGCGGATAGAGTTTTTCCCGACAATATAAAATGGTGTCCGCCAGCCCGGCGCCGCCCAAGAACATGCCCAGCACCGGGCGGTTACCATGTTCCCCTTCGGTCAGGGCGATTAACTCTCTCTCGACAACATGGCTTGCCAAATCTTCGCGCGCGATGGCGACAACTTGCTCAAGGATCGCAATCGGATCTGAATCCGCGCCAAGGTCGAGCGCGATTAGGTTGGTTTTGCCATTGGGGAGAACCGCAAGCGGGGGAACCTTATTGCCGAACTGGCCCCCATGATAAATTTCGGTAAGAGCAGCCTGTACCGTACCATCGCCCCCATTGAGCACCAGCACCTTAGGTCGAACGCGCGCGATCGACGTCATCGCCGCGCCAATCTGGCTCGCATCTTCGACTTCATAGTGGAAGATTTCGGGATGGGCGGCGCAAAAGCTGCGGATGCGCGGCAAAATCGCGCGGTTGCCCGTGCTGTTCGGGTTCGACAAAAGGGCAACGAGCGCCATGGCCTAGAGGTATCTTACTGTAATCGGCACGATCGTCGTGCCATTGCCAACCGAGACTTGCACTTGCTCTGCGCGGGGCTTGCGCCCCAGAATGATGTTAAAGAGGCTGAACTTGGGATTGCCGGAAGCGCCGACCCCATCGGAGCGATCGGTATCGTCGTTGTTATTCGCGTCATGACGCACATCGACGGCATAAACGCCCGGAGCGCTAACGGGCACGCAAATGTCCACAGGGCCGCTTGCCGGAACGGGGTAGAGGAGGCGCTTTAGAGTATAGCGCTTATCAAAATATTTGCCCGGATCGCCAGCAAAGGTGCGGACGCGAATGGTGCCTGCCCGGTTCTTCAGCCCCGAGACGCGCACCAAGATGCTCGGCTCCGTGCCGCCATCACACAGGGTCGGATTGGGGCCAAGCACGGCGGCCATAGCGACGCCTGCCGGGCCGCTTGCGGCCAGCATAAGCGCCCCGATTGCCGACGCTGCCAAAATTTCTTTAACCGTCACCATCAGACCACCTCGAAAAATGCATCCGGCCGTTTGCACTTGCGCCCGGACTCACCTAATCCTCGTTGGCAGACCACTCATGGAACTGATTTGCGGCCAAATCATGGTCAGGATCGGATCGAAATCTGAAACGTGATGCTTACATCCACTGATCGTTACATTGCCCGGCTGATCGCATTGCCGCTCTTTTCGACGCTGGTTGTGTCGGCGATGCTGCTCGTGCTGGATAAGATGCTGCGCCTGTTTCGCTTCGTGGCGGAAGAAGGTGGACCGGTCAGTGTGGTGTGGCGGATGCTTGCCAATTTGCTGCCCGAATATCTCTCCTTGGGCATCCCGATTGGGTTGATGCTCGGTATCCTGCTCGCCTTTCGCAAGATCGCGATGTCTTCAGAACTCGACGTCTTCAAAGCGGTTGGCATGAGCTATGGGCGGCTGCTGCGGGTGCCCTATATGTTTGCGATTGGCCTTGCGCTGGTGAATCTCGCCGTGGTTGGCTTCATCCAGCCTTATGCGCGCTATGCGTATGAAGGGCTGCGGTTTGAGCTGCGGTCTGGGGCCCTTGGGGCGTCGATCAAGGTCGGTGAATTTGCCCGGTTCGGCGATCGTTTGACGATGCGAATCGAACGCAGCGAAAAGGATGGACAAGACCTTTATGGCATCTTCGTTCGGGCCAAAGCGTCAGAAGGGCGTACGCTTTCCGTCACGGCGGAACGGGGCACTTTTCTTGCTACCGATGACCCCGACGTCATCATCCTGCGGCTGCGCCATGGCGTGCTTGTGCATGATGCCCCTGGCTATCGGCAGCCGCGGGTTCTCTCGTTCACCGCGCATGATCTTCCGATCGACCTCCCAAAGATCGAAGCCTTTCGCAAAAGAGGCAATCTGGACAAAGAATTGACCATCCCTGAGCTTGTTCGCGTTAGCGCCGATGAAGGGATGCCCATCGAATTGCGGCACGAAAGTCGGGCGAATTTTCATTTCCGGTTGGTTGAAGTGGCCATGATGCTGTTGCTGCCGCTGCTTGCGGTCGCGCTCGCGGTGCCGCCCAAGCGCTCTTCATCGGCATTGGGTGTGTTCGTCTCCATTGTGATGGTCGTGACCTATCATAAGGTGAATGAATGGGCCGAAGGCATGGGCGCGCTTGGCCGTGTTGATCCGATGATCGCTTTATGGATGCCGTTCTTCCTTTTCGCGCTTCTGATCTGGTGGATGTACTGGACCTTGGCGCACAAGCCGGGGGGGCAGCCTATTGGCGCATTAGAGCGCGGCTTTGATCGGCTGGGCAAGGTTATCCGCAAACTGGTGGCACGCCACCATCCTCAACCCGCAGGCGCTTGATGCAGACGCAGTTTTTCCCTTCCCGCACGGTTGCCTTCTACATGGCGCGCATGTTCTTGGTGCGCACCTTTGCTGTGCTCGCGGCACTGGTCTTAGTCCTCCAAGCGCTTGATCTATTGGGGGAGGCGGACAAGATTTTGGCCGCACCCGGCAATGGTGAGGCGGAGCTTTGGCGCTATATCTCGATGCGCACCCCGCAGATCATCCAGCGCTTTTTGCCTTTTTCGGTGCTGCTGGGCACGCTCATCACGATGGTGACGCTGAACCAAAATAGCGAAGTCATTTCGATGAAGGCGTCTGGCCTGTCGGCGCATCAGGTGCTCGCCCCGCTGATCATCGCGAGCCTCGGCATCGCAGCTTTTGCGTTCGTGTTCAATGAACGGATCGTCACGCGCGCCACTGCGACGCTCAATCGCTGGCAAAAGGTTGAATATGCGGCCATCCCGATGAGCAGCCGGGTGCAAGCCGATATTTGGGTGCGGGACGGCAATAACTTAATCAATGCTGGCGCTGTAGAAGGGCGCGGCGCCGAGACGCGGTTGAGCGACATTATCATTTATCGTCGGGCCAATGGCGAATTGCGCGAGATCCTGCAGGCCAAGGCTGCCATGCCCGTGCAAGGCGGTTGGCAAATGACCGAAGTGAGCCGGTTCGATGTGGCGCGTGGGGTGACCGACAAGCTGGGGGCGCAAATCCTGGCGCGCGGCATTGGGCCCGATCGGTTTACGCTCGCCAGCGTTGACCCCGAAGGCCTGTCCTTCATTGATCTCTGGGCGGCCATCGATGATCTGGAAGCGGCCGGGCGCCCGACTGTCGCGCTCAAATCATCGCTTTGGCACAAACTATCCGGCCCCTTATCGACCTTGTTGATGCCGCTCTTGGCGGCAGTCGCTGCCTTTGGCGTCGCGCGTTCGGGGCGATTATTTGTCCGGGCTGTGGTCGGGATGGCGCTTGGCTTTGCCTATTTTGTCGCCGATAACTTTGGCCTCGCTATGGGTAATTTGGGGATTTACCCGCCGCTCTTGGCCGCATGGGGCCCGTTCTGCCTTTTCCTCCTCATCGGGGAGTTTGTACTGATCAAAACCGAGGAATAGCCGCCCGCATCATCGCGCGCTGGCGTGAAAGCTGTTGCGAACCAATCGGGAAACCAGCCCCGGAAGGCCCGGATAGCTCGCCCCATGATAGGTAGAATTGGCGGGCAGTGCCGCGACAAGCCGGCGATGCGCTTCCCCCAAAGAATGATAAGGCAGCCCGGGCAGAAGATGGTGCAACGCGTGAAAGCGCAGGCCCACCGGTGCCCAAATAGCTGGCAAGAGGCTTGGTGGGGGCACATTGACGCTGTCGAGATACTGGCCGGTGACGCTCATCACATCGCCCTCATTTTCCCAAAGATGGGCGACGAGCGTTCGGATTTGGTTGATGACCACAATGCCCGCATGGATCGCAGCGGCGATCAGCACTGGGCGCAACGTCAGCATGCCTGAGGCAACCAGCGCGATCAGCGCCATGGCCCAAATCGCCGCGCCGCTTTCTTGCCAGAGCCACATCCGACGAAACGCGCCTTCGGGCACCCGACGGCGGTAATTCGGGTTGATCGATAGGCTTGAATAGCGTTCGATAACCAATTTGCGCAGTGGCGGGATGAAGAACGAAAGCGGTGCCAGAAGGCCGAAGCGGATCAGCACGGCGACCGGCCCGAGGGCAGAGATCAGCACGAAGAGTGGGACTGTCCATGGCTTCATCAGCGCAAGCGGCAGATATTCCGGGTCTTCATTGGTGCCATAGCGTGTGCGGGCATGGTGGAGGCTGTGGACGCCTTCATACATGAAGGACGGCACCATCATTGGCACGCCGATGATGAGGTTCCACGCCAGGCGAAACCCGGGCAGCGCTGTCGGCCGAATATGCGTCAGTTCATGGATGAAGAGTG
>JACCDX011766315.1_pt1 | contig 12943 bp, 7 predicted proteins | sample 7449681 | NCBI WGS metagenome assembly JACCDX01 (sample SAMN15323450, study PRJNA562643) | freshwater metagenome | isolation source: river surface water | place: USA:Blue River Watershed | collected 2017-08-18
ATGAAGAAATCGCTAAAAAGAATCTTAAAGTCATTAAAGATTTTGATGATGGTATTGATGATATTAAGAACAATCTAGATAAAGCATTAACAGATACTAACCTATTTAAAAAAATACAATATGTAGGCAAAGAATTAAAAGACACCCTAGACAACGCCATGCAAGGCAATGTTGAAGGGATGTCTAGAGTCTTAGATAGTTCTTTATCTGCTATCACTCAAGTCTTTCAATTAAAGGCACTTAAATTAGCTGAAGCAGGTCAAAAAGATTTAGAACGACTTGCTGAACTTGAAGCTGGGGGTGCTAAAAAAGGTGGTGCTACAGAGAAAGATGTTGAATACACTAAACTCTTAAGCACTAAAACAAGCTCGGATGCTTCTGCTCAAGGCTTCTTAAAACTTAGTAAAGGTCTAGGTGTTTTATCTACAGGTGTTATGGCTGTTGTTAGTGCTTTCAAAATGATGATCGATGCCGAAGCTAAGGTTAAAGAATTTAATAGAGATATGATCGATGATGCTGGGGGTTCTTTATCTTTCCTTAGAGATAGTCAAGAAAGTTTAGCTGAAAGTCTTAATACCTATAGAGAAGGTTTTGCTTCTATGGCAAATACTGTAGGTATGAAAGCTAGTGATATTAAAGCTCAATTTACTGCATTACAAGATACTACTTTCTTTAATAAAGAAAGACTTAAAGATTTTGCTGGGTTTGAAAAGTCTTTCACCACACTAAGAACCTATTCTCAAGGTCTAGGTTTAAGCATTAGTGATACGACTGAAATGGCTGAATCTTTTGCTGAAAGTCTTGCTATTGATGTTAGTACAGAAAAAGGTATGGATACTATTTCATCTGCATTTCAAGATATTGGACACTATGCTAGTAAAACTAATATCTCTACTAAAGCTTTTGCTAACCAACTTAAAGAAGTTAATAGCAAATCTAATACCTTTAATAAGTCCATTGCTCAAACTTCTTCTATCATGTTTAAGCTTAATAAGACTCTAGGTGCTAATGTTGCTAAAAACTTCTTAGAAGGCATGACTGACTTTAAAGAAAAAAGCCAAGAAGATCTTATTAAAATGACCGCTATGGCTGGTGGACCCGCATCTAAACAAATGCAAAAGATCGCTCAATCTAATGCTAAAGTTTTTGCTAGTCAATTACAGGAAACCTTTAAAGGCGGTAAAGAACAAGAAGTCTTATCTAAAGCCACCGCAGGTACAGGTTTTAAATTAGATATGTCTTTACCTATAGATCAATTAGTCGATCAATTTAAAAAGATTAATCTAGGTAGTGATGAATATATTAAGTTTGTTTCTCAATTAAGAGAAGAAGGTGAAAAATCAGGTATGGAAAACATACCTGAACTTATTGGGAAAATAGAAGCTGTTGCTAAAACCACTAAAGGCGCTGGTGCTACAACTTATGAAGAAATGCTTAAAAGCATGAAAGAATTTGGCATGGGCGCTACTTTTGCTACTCAATTTGAAAGCTTAAAAGCTATTGTAGAAGCTAAAGCAGGTGTAGGCGCTACATTAAGTCAAGTTACTGATGAAATTGTCTTAAATGCCATTAAAGAACAATCAGGTTTAGATCAAAAAGCTTTTGATGCTTTAATTACTATTGATAAACAAGCTAGGGGGGATTTCCTTAAAGCACAAGAGATTCAAAAAAAGTATAGTAGTGCTTCTGTAGATCAACAAAAAGAAATGGATAAACAACTTTCTAATATGGGTCTAAAGATGGAACAACAAGCTGATGGGTCTTATGCTTTAATGACTAAACAAACTAATGCTCTTGTTACTTCTTCTAAAGATATGTATATCGCCACAGGTGAAATCTTTGGTCAACAAGAAAAACTTAAAGAATCTTCTGTTAAATCTGAAAAAGAATTAATGGCTGAACAAGTAGATGCCACTTGGGGTTTAGGTGATCGTCTAGAAGCTGGTTTAGGTGTTTATTTAGAACAACTTAATTCTTATGTCGCTCGTATCTTAAGTTATATCTCTTCTTGGTTTGGTTCTCAATCTGATGAAGAAATGAAAACTCAACAAAGACTTCAAGAAGAAAAGATTCTAGAACAAGAAAAACTTCAAAATGAGATGAAAACTGAAAGGCAAAGAATAGCCGACCTTAATAAAAAAGGTAAAGCTTTAACAGATCAAGAAAAATTACAATTAGAAGAAAGCAAAGAGAAATATAAAGCATTACAAGATCAATCTTTGGCAAGTGAAAAATCTTTAGAATTATTAAAAAAGGGTGTTGAACTTAAAGGCACTAAATTTGAACAAGAACAAGAATTAGCAACTTCAACTAAGAAATTAGGTGAACTTCAATATGGTAAAGGTAGTGCAGGTGCTAGTATAGGTGCTTTAAAAGAATCTCTTAATGTTAGTACTAATGAACAACTTCTAAAAACACTCGATCAAATGAGAGATATTTTTGAACAGCAACAAGAAGGTGAAGCTACTGAAGCACAAATTAAACTCCTTGAAGAATTTAAAAAGAAAGTAACTGATGCTGGTTTAGAACTTCAATTAGATGAAACCTTATTAGGTACTGAATATGCTAAAATCAAAACCAAAGAAGGAAAAGACTTATTTGAATCTGTTGAAGGTTATACTTCGGATACTAATGTAACACCTGCTAATTTAGGCGCTACTAAATCTCAACAAACTAAATTATCTTCTTTCTATAAAGATATTGGTGTTTCCGATGAAGCTAGTTTAAAAGCTAAATTAGAAGAATATAGGGCTATCCTAGAACAAGAAAATGATTTGATCTTTAATAGCCTTACTGAAGAAGAACAAGCTAAAAAAACTAAACTTGAAGATGCTTTTAAAAAATATGGCATTACTAGTAATTTTGAATCAGGTGTAACTACTTCTAACTTAGGTTTAAACATGGGGGGTGTAGATATAGCATCTACTAGTGCTGTTAGTGCTACAGGTATGCAAGGATTTAATACTCAAACCATGAACGCTCAAGCTCAAGCTAATGCCAAAGCGCAAACAGAAGAAGATAGAAGAAATGAACAGGCTACTATTGATACTACTGCTAAAGGCGTTCAAAAAGGTCTTGAACAGCATCAATTAAGCACTATGCCTATAATACCTACCACACCTGCTCAAGATTTTATTTGGCGTGAAAAAGGTGGTATTCAAACATTCTCACCACAGGATAATGTTATTGGGTTTAAAGATAATGGTATTATGGGTCAAGCTGTTAATAACACCATTGCAGGTAATACCACTAATACCAATACTAATAACACTCGATCTATGATTAATATTAATATCAATGGTGGGAATAAAGATGAAATCTTTAAGACGATACAAGATGCTCTTAAAAGAGCTGGGGTTGTTACTGAAAGAAATTCTTATGCGTAGAAAGGATTTGTTAAATGCCTAGTCTTTTAGATCTTAATAATGGTTCAGGTGTTAAACCTGTTATTTTTGATATTGTTGCACCTGATGGCTATTCTTCCCTATTAAATGATGGGCAGTCTGATTTAAGACTTGTTCTTCAAGTTAATCCTAAAAATCTTAAATTCTCTTACACTAAGAAAATTACTAGAACACAAACCTTTGGGGGATTTATTGAAACCCATTGGGGCGATGAACCTATTACCACTAATATTGAAACTTCCACAGGGGGTTTTATTCGTGTAGGTGCTGGTATATCAGCTATAACAGGCGCTGTCCCTAGTGTAGGTGGTTCAAATAAAGATGATGGGACTCGTATGGATACTTTAGCTTATGATAAATACCTAGACTTTTTAGCGCTCTTTCATAACAATGGCGCTTTATATGATGCCTATGGGAATATCGTTGTACATGGGCGTATTAAAATGTCTTTTAATGGGGGTACTTGGTTTGGATGGTTTCAAACTTTTTCTATTACTGATAGTGCTGAAACACCTTATCAATTTGCTCTTACTGCTGGATTTCAAATAGAAAGAGAAGTCCATGAAATAAGAACACAGATGGGAATATAAAATATGAAACCTACTCTTGATATTAGTCAATTTACTCAACTCGCCACAGGTGAACTTTTTCAAATGTATAGTAATGAAGTTTCTAATGGGGGTTATCCTGTTGATACTTCTGATTCTGTTGCTCGTTCTTATTCACCTTTTGTCTTATATATAGAACCACCTAATGTTATTAACCCTAGAGTTGTTAGAACTCAAAGTGAAATCACTTCTACTAAAATCCCACCTTTTGCATCACCATTAAGAAATCGTGCTTATCTAGCCACTAATGTTAATAGCCTTAATGGTGCTTCTATTTCTTCTAATGCTAGAAACCCTATCTACTCTTTTAATAGTCAAGTTACTGAAAATAACACTTCTCAAGCTGGGTTATCTGATAGGGATGTGGGTTTAGATATTATTGATCAATATAAACAGCTTAAAGATTTGCCACCTATGGTCTTTTTAGTTAATCCCCAATCTTTAGGTTTATCATTTAATAAGGTTCAACAATATTCTGAAAGAACAAGATTTGGTTATGTCTTTCAAGCATGGGGTGAAGAATTACCTGATCTTGATATTCAATGTAAGTCAGGTGCTTATATTGCTTATGGTGACCCTAGTAAAACTGCTACAGGGTTACAATTTGCATCTATGAGAGATAGCGCTGGATTTAGACAAGTATTAGCTATCCTTGCCATGTATCGTAATGGCGCTTCTATTAGAGATCGTGTAGGTAGGTCAGAAGTTATTCATGAAGTGGGTCGTTTTGTTATTCAATATGATGGCACTATATATAAAGGTTCTCTTGAATCTTTTGAATATGGTTATGATGAAGCTCAAATGCACGGTGGGATGGATTTTTCTTTTAAAATGAAAGTACATGAAATGACTTATTTTGAACCTATTAAGGCGCAAAATAAAGCAACACCTAAAGCACCATATAATGAAGTAAACAATCAATTAGAACCTTCTAATTTAGAAGATAACCAATCTACTAAACCTGTTGACGCTAGTGTTTTCTTACCTACAGAACAAAGCTTACAAACTCAAGTTAATAACTTATTTAATTCATCTTTCCAACAAGGGCAATAATAATATGACTACTACTACTAAAGGGACTAGCTTTATTAATACTTCTAGAATTGAAAATAGACCTTATGCTGGTTCTTGGAAACCTAATTTTAGAAAAGTCCATACATGGTCGCCTGATGCTCTTGTTTATATTAATGGCGATACAGCATTAATAGGTTGTCAAGAATGTAAAAATAAAATAGATTTCCAACCTTTTATCACTTCAGCTAATGTTGAAGCGGGTACGACTTCTAGTTCTACAAGCGCTTCTATTAACTTCTCTATCCCTAAGCATCATGGGGATAGTATTTTTAAAGATGGTACTTTTATTTTATGTGTAGGTCTTGAAGTTAATATCTATTATCGTGGCTACTTCAATGTTGAAAAGTTATTAGAATCTGAAATTATTGATTATGGCGATGAAGTTTATGATTTACAAGATCTTAAAATGAAACCCTATTATCCTGTTTTTCATGGGGTAGTTACTAATGTGTCTTATTCATATAGTGGTGGGTTTTATACAGGTTCTTTGTCTTGTAATGGTTTATTACACTTTTGGCAATATCAAAATATCATTACCCAAGCTGGGGCGCTTGAATCTGTCCCTAATGCTCAAATGCAACCTACAGGACATATCTTTACTGGGTGGACACCACATCAAATTATCCAATACCTTTTTAAAGATCGTGGTGGCGCTCAAAAAAATGATCTAGGTTTTGGTATCAATAATGCTAGTAATGTTAGTTCTCAAGGTGGCGATGAATTATGGCAACAAGCTCTTCAATATTGGGAAACTAGATTTTCTCAAGGTCTTTACAATTTAAGAATGTATGGCGCTTCAGGTAACCTTTTAACTCAAGGCGCTACAGAATATATCTCTAATCTTATTGTTCAAAGTGGTGCTTTAAGTCCAAGATCTAATAATGGTCTACCTTCTATGAACTCTCAACAAAAAGTAGATAATAGCATTGACCCCAAAGTTCTTAGACAATATGACTTAATAGAAATCCCTTTAACAGGCACAGACCCTGAACAAATACAACCTTTCACTTTAGATGTGGGCGCAGTAGGTCAACTTGATTCTTATCAATCCACTTATGAAACTAAACTCTCTTTAGCTGATACTGTTGTTGAAAAAACGAATTGGGAATTTTTTCAAGATGTAGATGGCGATCTTGTCTTTAAACCACCCATGTTTAATCTTAATGTTAAGAATAGCAGAGTCTATACCATTAAACCTGAAGATATTATTGATATAGGCTTTTCTCAAAAAGAACCTAATGCCACCTATGTTGTCTGTAAAGGTAATATGTTCGGCAATATGACAGGTGTTGTTGATAATGCTCAAATATCCCCACAAGCTCAATATGTAGATTATCGTTTAGTAGCTAAATTTGGATGGCGTGAAAACCAATTTGATGCCACCCATATTAAAGACCCTAAATCAGCTTTCTATATGGCTAGTGCTAGACTTGATCTTCTTAATAAAGATGTTGAAGGCTGTAATTTAACTATTCCTTTAAGACCTGAATTAAAAGCAGGTTATCCTATCTATATTGAACATATCGATTGCTTTTATTATGTTGAAGCTGTTAGCCATTCTTTTTCTTTTGGTGGGGATTGCACTACTTCTTTAACTCTTGTCTGTAGAAGAAAGAAATTCATATTGCCCGGCAGTTCTAATACTTCTTATGCACAAGACTCAGCAAGAGCGATTGACTTAGCTAATATCTCTCAACCTAATAAATACCTTAATACTTTAGATACCGAAGGCAATGTTCGTGTGTGTGGTTTCCCTAATGTAGTAATGGCTTTAGATCAAACTAAAATCAACCCTACTTCTTTACCTAGCGGTCAAGATAATATTGAAATCTCTACACCTGAACATATTAATATGCTTATCCTTGAAGCGCATAATGCTGGTATTTTACAAATAACACCACAAGCAAGTAGTGACCTAAGCAAAGGCAATCCTTTATTTACAGGACCTTTCTTTGTTAGAAATCCTGCATCAACAGATGGTGAAGGTGAAATCATTGGCATTCTTAATGTTAATGATTTATCCCCACAAGGATTAGATACACCCGCTATTCAATCTAAAGACGCTTCTATTAAAGCGAGTGATAAGAATCTTAATGAGATTAGCTTAGATCAAATTAAAATACAGGGTATAGGTAATACAGAAACTATTAATACACTTAATAATGATGGTTTAGGTCAACAACAAACTAATGTAGATAAACAAGTAAGTTTAAGACAACTTGTAGATTTAGTTAAAGCTTATAGATCATCTAATACCACCGCTTTTGGTCAAGGTAGTAAAAATAATATCCTTGCTAATCTTGCCACTAGAAAATCTACTTTTGGTTCAGCAGTCGCTGGGCATTATAGATATTATAGCTGTTCACATCCTGACCCTACTATGCAAGGCGCTATTGAAATATCTGTTAAACAAGGCAAAGTAGATTTTAAACAACCACCATTAATAGAAGCTGACCCTTCTCTTAAAAATGTTAATGTAGTGCTACCTAATCCCACTACTCAAAACGATGGCAATTTAATAGATTTTGTAGATGACCCTAATTTTGTTAAAACAGGTATTCGTATCTTTAAGAATGTAGGCGATCAACAAATTGTCCCCACTAGTGAAATTAAAGGTCTTGCTTTCCAAAAGATCGATTTAGAATATGAAACCACTGTTGTTACTAATCAAGTACAAGGTTCACCTGTTACTAAAATGTCAGGTATGTCTTATAATCAAATTGCTAGATTTATACAAGATCAACTTTTCTCTAAAGGTAGACCTATCTTAAGACAAAATAGAATTAGTGCTAATGACCCACAAATTAATACAAAAATTACTCAAGCTTTATTTGATGCGGATAAAATAGATGAAGTAGGTGAAGATATTCTTAAAGCTTATGCTGATGGTTCTTTATGTAATGGTGATGGTAAATCTATTATAGGGGATTATGTTGAAGTTAATGGTGAAGGTTTACAAAGAATCTTATCTGTTGCTATTAGAGAATGGTCTAAAAATATTTATGATGCACCTGTTGCTAATGAGAATGGCATTACTAGAGAACAAGCAAAAGTAGACCCTAGAAATGTTGCATGGCAACAAACACCAAGTAAAACAGCGATTGATCTTTATACAGGGCAAAATTACTTATTTGATTGTCAAGTAGCATGGTGTGGTTTATTTGCTCTTTATTGTATTAAAGAAAGTGGTGCTATTAAACCTAGCGCCTATGGTAGTTTTATGGGGGGCTGTTCAGGTCTTTATTCTAAATGGGGTTCTACACCTAGATTTATAGATTACTATAAAAATAAAGGTGTTGAAATCAAAGTAGGAGATATCGTTGTCTTTAATGGTATAGATAGCAATACAGGTATGCCTACTAAAAACTCAAGTGATTATGGTAAACATATCGCTTTATGTGCTGAAGTTCATAAAGACTATATCATCTGTGTTGATGGCAATTCTATTGGTGAACATCCTGATGGTAAAAAAGGTTCAGGCGTTGTTAAGACTAAAAGAAATAAAGATATTATTTGGTATCTTTATCGATTCTTACCTGAAGATTTTGTCCCCATTACTCAAAATGCTACCGCTAATCCTAATGATAGTATCTATAAACTTAAACTTAATAATATTGTTAATAACCTTATGGCTAAACTCACCACTAAGCATCCTGTTCTTAATGATATAAAAAAAGCCAAAGAGAATCAACAAGCTATCCAAACCATTTTTGATTCTCAAGGTGAAGCTATCTTTAATCTTCAAAAAGACTTAAAAATCTTATTAGATCGTGTAGGTGGTTTTACTCTTAACCCAAGTAATAGTCTTTCTAGTGGTTCAGGTGGTTATAATAATGACCCCACTGTTATGCCTGTATTCCCTGTATCTGATGAATATGGTTATGAAGTCTTTGGTAGTTATCCTTATGGTAGGGGATTGTCTATAAGAAAAGGCGGTGCTTTTGAACAGCTATTAAAGAAAGATAAGAATAACACTTTTGATTATCAAGATACTCAAGAGAACATCGCTGGTAGTGATCTTGCTAATATTACCTATAAAGAAGATAACAATACGATCAATAATGTTGTTAGTTCAGATGCTAATTTGAATAAAGAAATCGCACCTAATATTATTGATGGTGGTTTAGCTAATCAAGCGGTCAATCAAACTACTACAGATCAAGGCGTTATTATTGAATCTGTCCCCAAACGATTAAAAGATATAACACCTAATTACGATAAAAAAGGTGCAGTATGTGATTGTAGGGCGTATGATAGAGATTTACAACTTTTAGGTATTAGTTTAGATGGCGTGTATAATTATGTCAATGTAGGACAAGAACAGCTGGTTAAAAAAATGGCTAATGATAATTTCTCTAAAGCTGAAGTTTGGAAAGAAAACCAAAGCAAGTTAATAGGTGGTGAAAAGAAATGACAAGTATTACTTCTATGACTAATAATTTGAGAAATGATTTAGCACCTAGATCATCTTCTCAAGGATGGTCTAAACTATCTCTCTCTTTAGCTAGTATTATTAAAGTATATGCTGAAGAATTAAGATGCGATATTAAAGTTATTCAAGGTGAAAAAGATGAACCTGTTTATTCAGGTGTTGAGATTATTTTACCTGCTTTTGGTTCAAGACACTTTCTAGGCGCTATTCCTGAAGTTAATGATCTTTGTGTCGTGGGATGGATGATTACTGATACTGATGGTAAAAGAAAACCTGCCATTATAGGATGGTTTCCTAAGACACCTTTTCTAGGTCATGATTGGCTACCTACTCAATCTACTACTACAGAAGAAGGTATGCTTAATACACCTAAAGATAGACTTGAACTTAAAGGCATTTCCCATCGCATTAGAAATAAATTAAGACATTTTCAAGCTGGTAATATTGGCGCTTCTTCTTCTCAAGGTTCTGATCTTGTTTTAGATGAAGGTGTTTTATTATCTAATAGAAGAGCAAATGAAATTAGATTAAGAGATCAAGATCAAGCGCTGGTTATTAGAAGTCAGCAACAATTCCATACCATGAGTGGTGCTAGAATTTATGGCGGTATCGTTCAAAGAGATGCTAGGTCTTTACCCAAAGAACTTATTTCTGATGGTAGCGACTGGGCAGACCCTTATCAATTAGATATAGATGGCAAACCTAAAAGAAACTTTAAAACAGATAGCATCCCACAAGATAATTATAAACCCCATAATCTTTTTAGAAAAAATAGTCTTAGTGATAAATCTAATTTTGAAAAAGATGGGGGCTTTATTACCCTTGACCCTTATACTTTTGTTTATAATGCTAATCTTGTTAATGAGTTTTTTGAAAATGAAAGTGAAACTAGGGGTCTTGTCTATGGTGGTAAAGCTATACTAAGATTAAATACTCAAGGCGAACCTTCTTTTACTCAAAATATGGCTACTGAATATCGTATTGAACTTAATCATTTAACAGATGGTACTTTACCTGTTAGTGAACAGACTGATGGTTTTGATTCAGATAGACTTCCCAATGTAAAAGAAAGTAAAGATAAATTACCCTTTGTAGAATTTGTCTTAGGTTCTGTTGTAGGTAATGAAGCTTTTACCATTACAGGTAAAGAATTATATGGCAAACCTTTATCACCTAAAATTGAATTTGGCGCAGGGTCTTCTCTTATTGATGCTTCTCTTTTAGATTTACAAGACCACTCAGCTACTTTAATTAAAGTACAACCTGTAGTAGGTGAAGACCCCGCATCTTTTATTTCTTTTACTAAAGGCGGTGCTTTAAGAACTTATATAGGCAATAAGACAAATGAATATGGCATCAAAGCTAAAGTTGAAAGTGGTGTAGGATTATCAGCACAAAAGATAGATATTCAAACTACAGGTAATATTAGTCTTAATACAGGCGGTAGTTCTAGTATTACTTCTAATAACAATATTGATCTAAAAACTTCTAAAGTTATTAATGTTAATGCTGTTAATACTATTAATCTCAATTCAAGTGAAAGAATCAATCTATCCGCGCCTGTAGTTTCTTTGGCTGATGCTGGGCAAGTCGTTCTTAAATCTCAAAGTGCTTTGAATTTTGCTAGTAGTGAAACTATTAACCTTTCAGCTAAAGGTAAAAATGAAACGATCATGGGGTCTTCTAATACCACCATTAGTGGACCTAAAGATTTTAATATGTTGTCAGGTCCCCCAAGATCGACAAAAATATTAGCTACACCTGCTACAGGACAAATGGCTGGGATTGTAGATGAAAAAGTTGTAGCTTATGGCGATGAACTTAATACTTATTTAACGACAAGTAATATCACTGATCTAATCACATCAGGCACAAAGAATATTGTTATTGGTGCTGGTGCTTTAAATCAAACAGTAGGGACAAATGCTATTAATCTTACACCTGCTAGTGCTACAATGACAGCAACAGCAGGTGTTGCTAGTGTTTCATCTTTATCAGGTATAGCAAGTTTAATAGGCGTTGCAGGTGCTGTTGTTAATAGTGAAGCAGTATCTACTATTAGGGGCGGTGTTTCATTAGTCTTAGCTAGTAAAGGCACTAGTGTAGGATTTATTATGTGTGGTTCAGATCGTGACCCTGTTACAGGTTTACCTTATCAAGCTTTAGGATTAATTCCAAGAGGTCAAATATTAAGTATAGGTTAAGGTTTAAGTTTAGATTGAACTTTCTTTTTTCTTTGATTATTTAATTTAGCTTCTCTCTTCATCAAATCATAAGCATGAAACTTTTGTTTAGCATCTAGCTTCATATTGCCTTCTATGGTAGCAAACCCACTATCTTTATCTATTCTTCTTGATGTTAAACCTATTACATTTGGCATTAGTGTTTTAATAAGCTTAGGGTCAATCATATTAATAGAAATATCCCATACCATAGCTAAGACCATTGGTGCGCATACCTTTAAAGGTTTACCATCATATTCACATGGCATCTTTTCCCTATATAAAGAAACACCACTTTGAGTCTTTAATTCCATATCAAAGAAATAAACATCTCTTGCGTCATTATTTACAAATTCAAAGTTAAAATGTAAATGTAGATTCTTATCCCCAAATACAGGTTTAATTTCTGTAATGGTTCGCCACCCATGAATAATAATTTGTAAATCTTTTGATTCTACCAGCCTACTAATAAATTCCTGTTCCACTTCTGTTAATGGGATATATAAAGAATTTTTATTGCCACCACCAAAGATATTAGTATCCATATTATTTCCCCTTTCTTTTATGTTCTTTTACATCTTCTTCAATTTCATTTAAACAATTAGCTTCATCTTTAAAACAGGTATTAGAACAATCCCCACATACTTTAAATGCTTCACCTTCTCTTTTTTTCTTATCTTCAAGAGATAATGCACAATAATCAATGCAAGTTCTTATTTCTTGATGTGTAGGGTATTTATTCTCTTGTGCATATAATGCGGTCAAACATAGAATAGAAAGAATAAAGAGATATTTCATTTTGAGATCCTTTACTTGTATAGTAATATATTCATTATACAAGTATATATATACAATATGGAGTAAAAAATGGCAATGATGAAAACAGGCACACCTGCTACTCAAGTTAATGTTGAAACAATTAGGGGTTATCAAGATGGTTTACAAGATAAACCTAATCCACCAGCTGATCTTGTTCAACAACAATTTTATAATCAAGGTTTTGATTTAGGTTTAAAAGTTAAGAATGGTCAAGCTCAAGCACCTATTTGGGCTTAATAGTTTATTTATATTAATATTAATAGTGTAGTCGCCACCTGCAAATTGGCGTTCCTTACCTGTTGGCACAGAGCAGGTCTACAAAAATCTGTGCATCTTTTATTCTTTTCTTTGTATATCTTTTTTATTTTTAATTTCAAAGAATGG
>JACCDX011603914.1_pt1 | contig 12941 bp, 12 predicted proteins | sample 7449681 | NCBI WGS metagenome assembly JACCDX01 (sample SAMN15323450, study PRJNA562643) | freshwater metagenome | isolation source: river surface water | place: USA:Blue River Watershed | collected 2017-08-18
CCTTTGCTGCAGCGGCGTGCGGTCCCGCGCCATAAACTCCGGCCCCGGTGAATGCGGGTCGTGCAGCCCGGTAGGTTAATGGGGTCATCGACCCCAACATTCCCCTGATCCGAACGAAGGCAGCGAAGCCCAACATCCACCGCGGGGCGTTGGTTCAAGTGATACGGCGAGCTGTAGATTGGCATCCGCGTTCACTGCGTCCCCCAATCTACAAGTCTGCGTGCGAGGCACGTGTTCAGTACAGCCTCAGCCCAACGCCACCATCACCCGCCCATCCTGCACCCGCACCGCGTGCGCCCGCACCGACTGCTCGGGCGCCTCCAGGCATTCGCCGGTGCTCAGGTCGAAGTGGTTCTTGTAGAGCGGCGACGCGACGACGATGCGGTCGCCGAGGTTGCCGATGAGGCCGCGGGCCAGCACGCTGGCGCCGGAGCGCGGGTCGATGTTGTCGATGGCGTGGAAGCGGTCGGCCCCGACGCGGAACACGGCGACATGGCGGCCGTTCACCAGCGCGGCGACGCCGGTGTTGGGCAGGATCTGGTCGACGCTGCAGACGGGGGTGAAGGTGCCTTGGCTCATGCGGTACTCCTGGATGCGGGGCTCAGGCGGGCTGGGCGTCGGTCGGCTCGGTGCGCTCGTCGGCGCGGGCCGGGCGGATCTGGCCGCGCTCCTTGACGAAGACGATCTGCTCGTCGGGCTTGTCGCTGTTGACGAAGCTGCGGAAGCGCTGGCGCACGGCCGGCGTCTCGACGGCGGTCTTCCACTCGCACTGGTAGGTGTCGACGACGGCCTGCATCTGCGCTTCCAACTCAGGCCCCAGGCCCAGCTTGTCGTCGATGACGACGCTCTTCAGGTAGTCCAGCCCGCCTTCCATGTTGTCGCGCCAAGTGCTGGTGCGCTGCAGGCGGTCGGCCGTGCGCACGTAGAACATCAGGAAGCGGTCGACGTACTTGATGAGGTCGGCCTTGGTGAGGTCGCTGGCGATCAGCTCGGCGTGGCGCGGCTTCATGCCGCCGTTGCCGCAGACGTAGAGGTTCCACCCCTTGTCGGTGGCGATGATGCCGACGTCCTTGCCCTGCGCCTCGGCGCATTCGCGCGTGCAGCCGGAGACGCCGAACTTGATCTTGTGCGGCGCGCGCAGGCCCTTGTAGCGGTTCTCGATCTCGACGGCCAGGCCCACCGAGTCGTCCACGCCATAACGGCACCACGTGCTGCCCACGCAGCTCTTCACCGTGCGCAGCGACTTGCCGTAGGCGTGGCCCGACTCGAAGCCGGCGGCGATCAGCTCCTCCCAGATCAGTGGCAGCTGCTCCACACGCGCGCCGAACATGTCCACGCGGGCGCCGCCGGTGATCTTGGTGTAGAGGCCGTACTTCTTGGCGATCTGGCCCACGGCGATGAGGCCGTCGGGCGTGACCTCGCCACCGGGCATGCGCGGCACGACCGAGTAGCTGCCGTCCTTCTGGATGTTGCCGAGGAAGTAGTCGTTGCTGTCCTGCAGGCTGGCCAGCTCGGGCTTGAGCACGAAGTCGTTCCAGCACGACGCGAAGATGCTGGCGGCGGCCGGCTTGCAGATGTCGCAGCCCAGGCCTTTGCCGTGCTTGGCCAATAGCTCGGAGAAGGTCTTGATGCCGCCCACGCGGATCAGGTGGTAGAGCTCCTGGCGCGAATGCGGGAAGTGCTCGCAGAGGTGGTTGTTGACGGCCATGCCGCGCTTGGCCATCTCCAGCTTCATGACCTGCGTGACCAGCGGCACGCAGCCGCCGCAGGTGGCGCCGGCCTTCGTGCAGGCCTTGATCTCGCCCATCGTCGTGCAGCCTTCGCCCACGGCCGCGCAGATCTGGCCCTTGGTGACGTTGTTGCACGAGCACAGCTGGGCGCTGTCGGGCAGCGCGTCGGGGCCGATGCCCACCTTGGCCTTGCCGTCGCTGCTCGGCAGGATCAGGAACTCGGGGTCGGCCGGCAGCTTGATGCCGTTCAGCGCCATCTGCAGCAGCGTGCCGTACTCCTCGGCGTTGCCCACCAGCACGGCGCCCAGCAGCCGGCTGCCGTCCTCGCTGACGACGATCTTCTTGTAGATCTGCTTGCGCTCGTCGACGAACTGGTAGCTGCGGCATTTGGCGGTCTTGCCGTGCGCGTCGCCGATGCTGGCCACGTCCACACCCATCAGCTTGAGCTTGGTGCTCATGTCGGCACCGGGGAAGGCCGCGTCGGCATCGCCGGCGATGTGGCGGGCGGCCACGCGGGCCATCTCGTAGCCGGGTGCGACGAGGCCGAAGGTCTGCTCGTTCCAGCAGGCCACCTCGCCGATGGCGTAGACGTGACGATCGCTCGTGCGGCAGTGGTCATCCACGGCGATGCCGCCGCGCGGGCCGATGGCCAGCACGCATTGGCGGCCCAGCTCGTCGCGCGGGCGGATGCCGGCGGAGAACACCAGCATGTCGGTCTCCAGCCAGGTGCCGTCGTTGAAGACGAGCCGGTGCCGGGCCGCGGCGCCATCGGTGATCTCCACCGTGCTGCGGCTGGTGTGCACCTGCACGCCCAGCGCCTCGATCTTCTCGCGCAGCACGCGGCCGCCGCCGTCGTCCACCTGCACGGCCATCAGGCGCGGCGCGAACTCGACGACGTGCGTCTGCAGCCCCATGTCGCGCAGCGCCTTCGCGCATTCCAGCCCCAGCAGCCCGCCGCCGATGACCACGCCGCTCTTGGAGGCGCGGCCGCTGGCCTGCATGCCTTCCAGGTCCTCGATGGTGCGGTAGACGTGGCAGTGCGGCCGGTCGCGCCCGGGCAGGGCCGGCACGAAGGGGTAGGAGCCGGTGGCCAGCACCAGCCGGTCGTAGGCGATGACCTCGCCGTCGGCCAGCGTGACCGTCTGGTCGCGCCGCTCGATGGCCGTGACCTTGGCGCCCAGCCGCAGCGTGAAGCCGGTCTTCTCGAAGAAGCCGGCGGGCACGAGGGACAGGTCTTCGGCCGACTTGCCCGAGAAGAACTCGGACAGGTGCACACGGTCATACGCGGGGCGCGGCTCCTCGCACAGCACCGTCACCCGCACCTGGCCGGCGGCCGGGCCCTCGGCGAGGGATTCGAGAAATTTCTGGCCCACCATTCCGTGGCCGATGAGGACGATGTGCATGGTCTGGTCTCGCGCAGCGGAGGCCGCCGGCCAGGCTGTGCGGGCGTGGCTGGCGGCACCAAAAAGAAAAGCCCCGCAAGCAGCTGTCTGCTCGAACGGGGCCTGTCGATGAGAGTCGCCATCGTTGGCAATCAATCCCAAGTGACCTGCGTGTCGGCAAGCACTCGTGCAACGCTTCGCAAGAGCCATGCCTGGCGCGGGCAGGGCCAGCGCCCTGGGTTGCTCCGCACGGGCGAGCGTGCGCGGCGGTGGAGGTCTGCCCTGTTGCGGTGCGCCTTGCGCCGGGGCGGGGCGGCTTGCCCCGTCAGCGAGCCGGGCGGTCCAGCCAGACCTCCAGGCCCTGGGCGTTGAGCTCGGCGTCCATGGCCAGCCAGGCGGCGGCCTCGTCGCCCGCAGCGTGGCCATGGGCCCGCAGCCGCGCGAGATAACCGTCCAGCAGCACCTGCTTCAGCCGGTCATGCCGGTCAGCGGCGGTGCGCAGCGCTTCGGCCTGGGCCACCATCTCGTCGACCTGGGCGAGCATGTCTGCCGCCAGGCGCTGCACCTCGGCCACGCTGCCGCCGACGCGGCCGTAGTGCGTGACCTGCATGGCCAGCGGCTCGGCGGCCAGCAGCCGCGCGACGGTGGCCTTCAGCGCGTCGGGGTCGAACTGCACCGGTGTGCTGGTGGGCAGCATCCAGGCGCGGCCATCCACATCGAACACGCGGTAGGACAGGCCGAAGGTGTCACCCGTGAACCAGCTGCGGCTGCGCTCGTCCCAGATCGCGTGGTGATGCTTGGCATGGCCCGGGGTGTCGATGAGGCGCAGCGGCCGGCCCGCGAGGTGAATGACCTGCTCGTCGTGCGACGCCTCGGCGCGCTCCGCCGGCACCGGCACGAGCTTGCCGTAGCTGCGCTGCATCTCGGCCTCGCCGTAGACGGTCAGCGCGCTCAGCCACAGCGCCTTGGGGTCCACCATGTGGCGCAGGCCGCGTGGGTGGACGAGGGCGCGGGCGCGGGGCAGGGCGGCCATCAGCAGGCCCACACCGCCGGCGTGGTCCAGGTGCACATGCGTGGGGATGACCCAGTCCACCGCGTCGCGGGCCAGGCCCAGTGCGTCGAGCGCCGCGAGCAGGCGCGGCACGGCATGGTTGGTGCCGGTGTCGATGAAGGCGGCGCGGCCGGCCTCGACGATCAGGTAGGCGGCGTCGAAGCGCGGGCGCTGGAAGCCGGTGTCGATGGCGTAGATGCCGTGGCCGAGGTCTTCGAGAAAGTCAGGCATGGTCTGGTTTTTAGAATGGCCGGCACGATAGCCCATGGAGCCCGGCTTGGCCGTTCACGAGATCCTGAAAATGGGCGACCCGCGCCTGCTGCGCGTCGCCCGCCCCGTCACCGAGTTCGGCACCGCCTCGCTGACGGCGCTGATCGCCGACATGTTCGAGACCATGGCCGCGGCCAGCGGCGCCGGGCTGGCCGCGCCGCAGATCGGCGTGGACCTGCGGCTGGTCATCTTCGGCTACACGAAGAACGCCCGTTATCCCGAGGCCCCGCCGGTGCCGCCAACGGTGCTGATCAACCCGGTCATCGAGGTGCTGGACGGTGGGCGCACCGAGGGCTGGGAGGGCTGCCTGTCGGTGCCGGGCCTGCGCGGCATCGTCGAGCGTGACGAGCGCATCCGCTACACCGGCGTCGACGCGGAGGGCGCGCCCATCGATCGCATCGCCGAGGGCTTCCATGCCCGCGTCGTGCAGCACGAGTGCGACCATCTGGACGGCATCCTCTACCCGATGCGTGTGACCGACTTCCGGCGCTTCGGCTTCACGTCGGTGCTCTTCCCCGAGCTCGACCCCGCCGCCGACGATTGAAACACTTGTAAGCGCCGTCCACCGGCTCGCGGCCGGCTGCGTTGCGCTGACGTCAAGGAGCATTGGCCCATGAGCACGTCCAACGATTCCAAGCTCGTCCTTTCCCGGCGCCACTGGCGCGCGCTGGCCCTCACGTTGCTGGTGGCCATGGCCCCGGTGGCGAAGGCGCTGGAGGCAGACCGCGACCCGCCGACCCGCGCCGGGCGCGTTGTCGACGTCATCGGCGACGCCTGGCTGTTCGACCACGATTCGCGCGAATGGACGCGCCTGGTGCGCAACCAGACGGTGGGCGAGGGCGACCGCGTGCGTACCGACGAACGGGGGCGCGTGTCGCTGCGGGTGGGCTCGACGACCGTGTGGGTCGACGAACGCAGCGACCTGGAGCTGAGCCAGCTCGACGAAGGGCAGACGCTGCTGCAGCTGGACCGTGGCGACGTGGCGCTGCGGCTGCGCAGCGCCGAGAACGCCGCCGAGACGCGGCTGCGCACCCGCGAAGGCACGGCGCAGCCGGAGCGCGAGGGGCTGTACCGTGTCGAGCAGCTCGACCGTGGCAGCAAGGTCTACGTGTTCCAGGGGCGCCTGCGGTTCGAGTGGGCGCGGGCATCGGCGCCCGTCGTCGCCGGCACCGGCGAGCAGGTCGAGCTGTGGTGGCCTGATGGCCCGCGCGCCGAGCGCGGCCCGCTCTACAGCGACGGCTTCGGCGACTGGGTGCTGGCCGAGAACCGCGACGAAGGCGCGCGCCCGGTGGCTCGCTATGTGTCGCCCGAGATGACCGGCGCGGAAGACCTGGACCGCTACGGCCGCTGGGAAACCGCGCCGGACTACGGCACCGTGTGGATCCCCACCACGGTGGTCGCGACCGACTGGGCGCCCTACCGCTACGGTCACTGGGCATGGTCGCGCGTGTGGGGCTGGACCTGGGTGGACGACGCGCCCTGGGGCTTCGCGCCCTTCCACTATGGCCGCTGGGTCAACTGGGGTGGCCGCTGGTGCTGGGCGCCGGGCACCTATGTGCAGCGCCCGGTCTATGCGCCGGCGCTGGTGGGCTGGGTGGGCGGCAGCGCGGTCAGCGTCAACATCACCGTCGGCAACCGCCCACCGCCGCCGCGCTACGGCTGGTATCCGCTCGCGCCGCGTGAGGTTTTCGTGCCGGCCTATCACCACAGCCCGCGCTATGTGAGCCGCATCAACGACCCGCGCGATGTGCGTGACCCCGTTACCGTGCAGAAGCCGCACCGCTACCGCGAGGTGCCCTCGGCCGTCACGGTGCTGCCGGCGCCGGGCGCGGCATTGCAGCCCATGCCTGTGCGCGGGCCCGATCGCAAGGGCGAGCCGGGCTGGGCGCGCCCGCTGCCGATGGCGCCGGGCCGCAATGACCTGGCGCCCGTGCTGCCGCAGGTGCCCACGCGGCCGGTGGACGGCGGCGTCCAGCGCCCGCGTGACCGCGATCGTGACGCCGCCATGGGCTGGCGCAGCGACACCCAGGTGCCGGTGCGGCACGACCAGTCGGGCCGCGGCGTGGAGGCGGGCCGACCGGGCGTGCCGTTCGCCACACCGCAGGTGCAGGTGCCCACGCAGCCCGCTCGCCCGCTCGTCGAGCCGCCGCGCGGTGGCGACGTGCAGCCGGCCGGCCCGCAACGCCGTGACGACTGGCAGCGCGAGCAGGCGCAACGGGCCGCGCAGCAGCGCGAGCAACAGCAGCGCGACATGCAGCAACAGCAGCAACGCGACATGGAGCAGCAACAGCGGCAGCGCGAGCAACAGCAGCGCGACATGCAGCAGCAACAGCGGCAGCGCGAACAGCAGCAGCGCGACATGGAGCAGCAACAGCGGCAGCGCGAGCAACAGCAGCGCGACATGGAGCAGCAGCAGCAGCGACAGCGCGAGCAACAGCAACGCGACATGCAGCAGCAACAGCAGCAGCGAGAACAGCAGCAACGAGAACAGCAGCAGCGCGAGCAACAGCAGCGTCGCGACGTCCCGCAGCGCCGAGATGACCCGCGCGTGCAGATCCCGCAGCCGCAACGGGGCAACGATGGCCCGCAGCGTGGCGTGCCGGTACGCCAGGACCGGCCGCGCGACGGCGGCCACAACGAGCGGCAGCAGGAGCGCTAGAGCAGCGGCTTCAGCGCCGGCCAGACGTTGTCCAGCATCTGCGGGTGCGCCTTGGCCAGCGGGTGGATGCGATCGGGCTGGAACCAGTCCATCGCATCCGCGCGGTCGGCAATGCCTTTGAGCAGGAAGGGCACGAGGGCTGTCTTGGCCTGCTTGGCCACGTCGGTGAACAGGCCCTCGAAATCGCGCGCGTAGCTGGCGCCGTAGTTGGGCGGCACCTGCATGCCCACGACCACCACCTTCGCGCCGGCCTGCTGCGCGGCGCGGGCCATGGCCAGCAGGTTGTCGCGCGTGCTGTTGAGCGGCAGGCCGCGCAGCGCGTCGTTGCCGCCCAGCTCCAGCACGACGATGGCCGGCTTGTGCGTGCGCAGCGCGGCGGGCAGGCGGCTGCGGCCGCCCGAGGTCGTGTCGCCGCTGATGCTGGCGTTCACGACGCGGTAAGGCTTCTTCTGCGTCGCCAGCCGTGCCTGCAGCAGCGCCACCCAGCCGTCGCCGGCCTTCAGGCCGTATTCGGCCGACAGGCTGTCGCCGACCACCAGCACCACCGGTGCCTCGTTGGCGGGCGTTGCCGCCGCTGCCAACCCTGACGTCCAGCTGGCCAGCACCCCCAGGCTAAAGTGCGCCACCATCCAACGCCGCCGCAGTCCCGACATGCACGAAACCCTTGTCCAAGTTGATCAGATCACCAAACGCGTGCGCGACGCGACCGGGGAGCTGACGATTCTGCATGACATCAGTTTCGAGCTGGCCGCGCGGGAGTCGGTGGCCATCGTCGGCGCGTCGGGGTCGGGCAAGAGCACGCTGCTGGCCATCCTCGCGGGCCTGGATGTGCCCAGTGGCGGCACCGTCAAGTTGCGCGGGCAGGATCTGTTCGCGCTCGACGAGGACGAGCGCGCCGCCGTGCGGGCCCGCGAGCTGGGCTTCGTGTTCCAGAGCTTCCAGCTGCTGCCCAACCTGACGGCGCTGGAGAACGTGATGCTGCCGCTGGAGTTGCGCGGTGCCGGTGACGCGCGCGACCAGGCCGCGGCCATGCTCGCGCGCGTGGGCCTCGGGGCGCGGCTGTCGCACTACCCGCGCGTGCTGTCGGGCGGTGAGCAGCAGCGCGTGGCGCTGGCGCGTGCCTTCGTGCAGCGGCCCGCGCTGCTGCTGGCCGACGAGCCCACCGGCAGCCTGGACTTCGCGACCGGCGCGGCGGTGATGGAATTGATGTTCGAGCTGAACCGCGAGGCCGGCACGACGCTGGTGCTGGTCACGCACGACCGCGAGATCGCGGCGCGCTGCGAGCGCCAGTTGCGCATCGAGGCCGGCCGGCTGGCCGCCTGAAGACCGGCCGACGCGCGGCCTGAAGGGTCAGGCCGCCAGGGCCTGGTCGAAGTCCGCGATGAGGTCTTCGGCGGCTTCCAGGCCGACCGACAGACGCACCAGCCCCTCGGCGATGCCCATCGCGGCCCGCGCGTCGCGGCCCATCTCCCAGAAGATGGTCGGTGCCACCGGGATGATCAGCGTGCGCGTGTCGGCCAGGCCCGTGGCCTTGAGCGGCAGGCGCAGCCGGTTGATGACCTCCACGAGGCGCTCGGTGTCGCGCAGCTCGAAGCTCATCATCCACGAACCGCTGCCGAACCAGTCGCGCGCACGGGCGTGCTCGGGGTGCGTCTCCAGCAGCGGGTAATGCACGCGCTCGACGGCGGGGTGGGCGGCCAGGTGTCGGGCCAGGGCCAGCGCCGTGGCGCTGCTGTGCCGCAGCCGCAGCGCCAGCGTTTCCATGCCGATCAGCACGCGGTGTGCGGCCTCGCTGGACAGCGTGGCGCCCATGTCGCGCAAGCCCTTCTTGCGGATCTGCTGCAGGCCCCAGCCGCGCGCGTCGCCCTGGCGGTAGGCGGGGAAGATGTTGGGATAGGTCGACCAGTCGAACGCGCCGGTGTCGGTGACGGCGCCGCCTAGCACCTCGCCGTGGCCGGCCAGTGTCTTGGTCAGCGAGTTCATGACGAGGCCGGCGCCGAAGCACTTGGGCTGGCACAGCACGGGCGATGTGACGGTGTTGTCCACCACGTACAGCAGCCCGCGCTCGCGGCACAGCGCGCCGATGCCTTCGAGGTCGGGGATGCGCGTGCTGGGGTTGGCAATCGTCTCGACGAAGACGATGCGCGTCTCGGGCCGCAGCGCGGCGCGGACCTGGGCCGCGTCGCTGGCGTCGACGCGGCTGATGGCCACGCCCAGGCCTTCCAGCGTCTGGAAGAAGCTGTTGGTGTTGCCGAAGACGCGTGAGCTCGTGACGAGGTGGTCACCGGCCTTGAGCAGCGTCAGGAACAGCGCGCTGAGTGCCGCCATGCCGGTGGAGAAGCTGATGGTGCCGACACCGCCTTCGAGCTCGGTGATGACGGCTTCCAGCGCTGCCGTCGTCGGCGTGCCCTGGCGCGCGTAGTTGAAGCTGCCCTTGGCCTTGCCCTGGAACACGGCGATGAGGTCGTCGACGTTCTCGTAGGCGTACTGGACCGAGGCATGGATGGGCACATGGACGCCGCCGAACTGGCGGTCGCCACCGGCGGCGTGAACGAGGCGGGTACTGAGGGCGTCGGACATGGTGTTCTCGGGTCCAGATGGCAAAAGACCCGCCGGAGCGGGTCTTGTGAACAGCAGGGCAGCCGTGAGGCGCTTACTTGCTGAACTTGTAGTCGGTCTTGGCCTTCTCGATCAGGCTTTGCTGGTACTCGGACAGCTTCTGCTGTTCGATGCGCTGCTTGATCTGGGCCTTGACGTCGTCGAAGGCCGGGAAGCTGGCGGGGCGCACATCTTCCAGCTTGATGATGTGGTAGCCGAACTGGCTCTTCACCGGCTCTTGGGTCATCTCGCCCTTTTGCAGCGCGGTCATGGCCTTGCTGAACTCGGGCACGAAGTTGTTCGGGTTGGCGAAGTCCAGGTCGCCACCGTTCTGTGCAGAGCCGGTGTCCTTGGAGTTCTTCTTGGCCAGTTCCTCGAAGTTGCCGCCGGCCTTGATCTGGGCGATCAGCGCCTTGGCGTCTTCTTCCTTCTCGACCAGGATGTGGCGCGCGCGGTATTCGTTGCCGGTGTTGGCGGCCTTGAACTTGTCGTACTCGGCTTGCGCGTCGGCGTCGCTGACGGGGTTCTTGGTGCGGAAGTCTTCCATCAGGCCGCGGATCAGCAGCATCTGGCGAGCCAGTTCGATCTGCGTCTTGTACTCGGCGGTCTGCGGAATGCCCTTGGCTTCGGCAGCCTGGATGAAGATCTCGCGGCGGACGACTTCGTCCTTGACCTGAGCTTCCAGCTCGGGCGAGCGTTGCTGCTGGCCGCCCTTGATGACCTGCTGAACCAGCGTCTCGACACGTGCCTTGGGCACGGGCTTGCCGTTCACCGTGGTGATGTTCTGCGCAGTTGCGGCAGCCGGCAGCAGGGCCGTGATGGTGGCCGCGACGACGGCGGCGAGCGCAAACTTCTTCATGGATTGGGGGGTGGGTGGATCAGGCTAAAAAAATCGCGCCCGTGTCTGGGCGCGCGGTTCGATCACGCTCGACCTGATCAAGGCTCGCCCGGAGCTCGGGCGTCGATGGCCAGCGCGTGGATCCCGCGCTGCATCAGGTCGGACAAAGAATGATAAACGAGGCGATGACGGGCTAATCGTTGCAGATCCGTAAAACGATCGGACACGACAGACACATGAAAGTGGCCGCCTTCGCGGGCGCCGGCATGGCCGGCGTGGTCGGCGCTGTCGTCGCGGATGCTGATCGACAGCGGCGTCAGGTCGGCGCGCAGCCGGGCCTCGATTTCGGCGGCCATGCTCATGGCTGTCCCTCGCCTTCCTTGGGTTCCTGGGGGATGTGCTTGCCCATGTAGAGCCCCTGGCCCAGCGTGAACAGCACGAGCAGCGCGGTGGAGCCGTAGGCCTTGAAGCCGACCCAGGTGGCTTCGGAGAAGTTGTAGGCCACCACGAGGTTGAGCACGCCCATGCAGCCGAAGAAGACGATCCATGCGCGGTTCAGCGTGGCCCACACCGAGGCCGGCAGTGTCAGCTCACCGCCCAGCATGCCCTGGATGAGGTTCTTGCCGAAGAAGGCCTGCGACCCCCAGAACATCAGCGCCATGGCCCAGTAGACGCCGGTGGGCTTCCACATGATGAAGGTCTTGTTGTGGAACCACACGGTCAGGGCGCCGAGCGTGACCACCAGGAACAGGCTGATCCACAGCATCAGGTCGACCTTCCTGCGCAGCAGCTTCAGGATGCCGACCTGCGCCAGCGTGGCGAACATGACCACCAGCGTCGCCAGCATCACCGGGCCTTCGTCGACACCGACGACGCCGCCCGACACCATGAAGCCGAAGTGCTCGGTCGTGAACGCGGCCGCCCAGGCCGCGTGGCCCTTGGCGTATTGATAGGTGCCGAAGAACAGGATCAGCGGCAGGAAATCGAACAGGAGCTTCATGGGAAATCAGTCGAGGGCAGCGCTGCTTGCGCCACGCCGGCGGTCAGTGGCCGAGTTCAGCCATTGTCCTTGACGAAGTCGATGGCCGCCGAGTTGATGCAGTAGCGCTCGCCGGTGGGCTCGGGGCCGTCGGGGAAGACGTGGCCCAGGTGGGAGCCGCAGTTGTTGCAGCGCACCTCCACGCGCACCATGCCGTGGCTGCGGTCGACGACGCGTTCGATGACCTCGCTGTTCACCGGCGCCCAGTAGCTGGGCCAGCCGCAGCCGGCGTCGAACTTGGTGCCGGACTCGAACAGCGGCGTGCCACAGCCGATGCAGTTGTAGTGGCCGTCCTTGAAGTGGTCCCAGTACTTGCCGGTGAAGGCGCGCTCCGTCGCCGCGTGGCGGGCGACCTGGTATTGCATGGGGTCCAGCTGCTCGCGCCATTCGGCGTCGGTCTTCTGGATGGGGTAGGTCATCTGAAAAGTCCTTTCAAGGGCAGAGGATTTCGGGCCGAGCGCCGGGCCGCTCCCAAGCCGGCCCGTCATGGCGATGTGCCTGTCGGTCAATCCGGCAGGCATCGCCATCCCCGCGGGGGATGGTCCAAGGTACTCCTTGGACGAGGGGCTTCAAGTTCGTCATGATGAACAGGAGACTTCGAGGGACTGGGCCCAGTCGGGCGGCAGGGCCGCATCGGCGGGGTTCTCGGGTTCGTCGAACGGGCGGCTCAGAACTTTCAGCAACCGCTCGATTTCGCTGAAGTCACCCTGGCTGGCGGCGCGGATGGCGCCCTCGGCGAGGTGGTTGCGCAGCACGACGGCCGGGTTGGCGGCGAGCATGCGCGCCTCGGCGTCGGGCGCGGTGCGCTCGCGCCAGCGGGGCAGCCAGGCGTCCAGCGCGGCGCGGTCGATGAACTGGTCGCGCAGCGCCTGCGGCTCGCTCAGCGCACGTGACAGGCGGCGGAAGGTGATGGTGTAGTCGGCGCCGGCCGCGGCCATCATCTTCAGCAGGTCGTCGGCCAGCGCCTGGTCGCCGGGCGCCTCGCCGTCCAGGCCCAGCTTGGCGCGCATGTGGCCCAGCATCCGGCTGGCGAAGCGCTCGCGGAAGGATTCGACGGCGGCGATGAGCCGCTCGCCCGAGGCCTCGGCCTGCTGGTCGGTCGCGATGGGCATCAGCGGCATCAGCGCTTGGGCCAGCGCATGCAGGTTCCAGAACGCGACGGCCGGCTGGCGGGCATAGGCGTAGCGGCCGCGGTCGTCGCTGTGGTTGCAGATGTGGCCGGGGTCGAAGGCGTCCATGAAGCCGAACGGCCCGTAGTCCAGCGTGAGGCCCAGCATGGACATGTTGTCGGTGTTCATGACCCCGTGGCAGAAGCCGATGGCCTGCCAGTGCGCGAGGAGGTCGGCCGTCTGCAACGACACGCGCTGCTGCAGC
>JACCDX011400441.1_pt1 | contig 12940 bp, 2 predicted proteins | sample 7449681 | NCBI WGS metagenome assembly JACCDX01 (sample SAMN15323450, study PRJNA562643) | freshwater metagenome | isolation source: river surface water | place: USA:Blue River Watershed | collected 2017-08-18
TCATCTGGAAGTAGTGGAAGTAGTGGTAGTGGGGGAACATCCGGTTCTTCTGGGGCATTATCAATAACAGGTACAACTGATAATGGTGTAATCACATTAAACGGAACTGCACCAAACGTAACTGCGGAAGCAAATTTAAGATTCGATGGTACTACATTGGCAGTAACTGGTAACGCTACAATTAGTGGTGACCTTACTGTAAGTGGTACAACAACATATATTAATACAACAACATTAAATGTTGGTGATAACATCATCACATTAAATGCAGATATTGGAGCAGCAACTACACCAACTGAAAATGCTGGTATAGAAGTTAAAAGAGGTAATGCGGCAACAAAAGCATTTTATTGGGAAGAAGCAAATGATAGATGGTATGCGGAAGATGGACTTTATGTAAATGGTAACGTAGTTCTTAGTGGAACTGTAGATACTGGGCAAGGTGCAACTGAAGTGTATTTAATGAATCAGAATGTTAGAACAACTGATGCGGTAACATTTGCAACAGTAAATACGGGACAAGGTGCAAACGAGTTATACGCTATGGACCAAAACGTTAGAACAACTGATAACGTAACATTTGGTAATATTACGGGTAACAGACTTACAATGCCTCAAAACCCTGTTGGTACTGTTTATTCTGGTGTTGTAACTCAACCAACTTATTATATTGGACAATCTAATGGTAATGATGATGGTTGGAAAATTTATGGTGAATCTCCGGCTGGTACAAATACTGGAGCACTTATTCTACAATCTGAAGATGATTACGATAGTAACGAATCTATTAGATTAAGATTTAAAAGAACATATAGTGCATTTAATACAAATGATATTTTAATAGCACAATTCGATAGAGTTACTATTCAAGGTTCAATATACGCTGATTCATTTATGGATAGAGCAAATAATTCATTTCTCGTAGACCCAGCTTCAACATCAGTTGTGAATTCAATGGATATGAGAAATCTTGCTAAAATTTCTTTAGCAGGATTTGCTGGTATTGAATACTATAACGTTGCCGGTGGACAATGGCAAGGATATATTGGTACTGAAAATAATACTGGTAATTTAAGATATAATTCATTTAATGGTACACATACTTGGTATTCAAATGGTACATCCAGAGCATCCTTAAACTCAAGTGCAGTACTTAGTGTGGATGGTGATGTTCGTACACCAATATTCTATGATTTAAATAATACTGGATTTTATTTTGATGGAGCATCCACATCGCAAGCAAATTACTTCAGAATAAATAATCTATATGATGCATCTGAAAGAAGATTTGTAAATCCAAATGGCGGTTCATCAACTGGAAACGCATCTAGTGTAACGGGAGCTATTAGAATCCAATTACCAGCAGGTAGAAGAAACTCATCTACAATGATGAGAATGACTGTTAAGGTTTATGAATATTCTACTGGTAGAAGTACAACTTTTGAAATTGGTGGATACAACTATGGACCTGGTAACTGGTATAATATATTTGCAACTCAATTAACAGATGCAAATAGAGGCGCATTTAATGTAAGATTTGGTGATGATGGTAGTAGAGATTATATAACAATTGGAGAAGTAGATACAACATGGTCATATCCACAAGTTTATATTACCGAAGTTCAAACAGGTCATAGTGGATACTCAACCGATTGGGGTTCTGGTTGGTCTATTGATTTCGTAACATCATTTACTGGTGTAGAGCAAACTAGACAAGCATCATTAGTATTAACATCTAACAATGCTAGTAACTACACATTCCCAATGTATGCTACTATCTATTATGATTCCGATAACGTAAACTATTATGGTGATTTTGCATCAACTTCAAGGTTTAATAGAGCAGATTTAAATGATACTCGTTCTGATATCTACTATGATAGAAATAATACGGGATATTACATAAATGGAGATGGTAACTCTAACATATACACATTACAAGCATATTCATACCAAGGTAACTCAAACGTAGCTGGTACTGGTAATGCATCGTATCACCCATCTGGTATCTATTCAACAGGTACGAATTGGTTGTATGGTACAATGTATTTGAATGTAAATTCAATAAATGATGCGGCTGATATCCGTTTATACAACGCATCTTATTCATTTAGAGCAAGATATACCGCAGGTTCTGATGTATATCACGCATCTCTTAATTGGTACGGATTACAATTAGGTAATAATGGTGATAACTATATCATAGCAGGTAGAACAAATGCAGGAGGAAGATTAAGATTCTTTGTAAATAATACAACTGACTTTACTACAATCAATGGTACTGAAGGTATGAGATTGGATAGTGATGGTAGATTGTATTCTTACATAGATACTCGTTCACCAATATTTTACGATAATAATGATACCAACTATTATGGTGATTTTGCATCAACATCTCGTCTTAATATTCTTAACCTTGCTGGGTATGGTTATATAGTTGGACAGACTACAAACGGACAATCTTTCTATCAATGGGAAGGTGCAACTTATAGAAACCCTGCTGACCATACTCCATCATTATTAATTAGAGAAGATAATACAACTACTGGTATAAATGGATTTATGCCGGCATTGGCTCTTTATAATTCTAGAGGTGGTGACCAAACTACGGTAGGTATGACATTCGTATCTGCTGAAGGAGCAACTGCTGCTGGTAACTCTGTAAACTTAGCAGGTATTATAGCTAAGAAAGAAGCAGCTGGTAACGTTGGTGGTTGGTCACCTGGTTCACTTTGGTTCTTTGTAAAAGACTATGGTACTCGTAGAGATGGTATGTTCATCGCATCAACGGGATATGTACAATCTGATTATTCATTTAGAGCACCGATATTCTATGATTCAAATGATACAAATTATTATATAGACCCTAATGGACTTTCTAGAATTGATAGACTTCAAGTAGTATCAAACTGGGGAGGAACTACTCCAAATGATGGTCAAATAAATATCAGAGGTAATTACCCATCTATAACTTTTAGAAACACTGTATCCAATAATATGTGGTTAAGACATATGGATGGTAGTGGTGATATACAACATTATTTTGCATCTGGTGTTGATAGTACTTCTTGGAGTATAAGGCACACAATGTTTACTAACGGTGTATTCTATTCAGCTGCAAGTATGCGTTCACCTATATTCTATGATTCGGATAATACTGCATATTATTTAGACCCTAACGCTGATTTATCATTAAGAGTTTATGGTGAAATATCAAACTCAAACTATCAGCAAGGTGCAATGCAACCGGGTGCACTTAATATTGGTAGAACTGATACTAACTATGGATGGGATGGTACATCTTGGGCTGGTGATATTAGAGCTGGTATTTTGGCTAACTGTTCTGAATTGTGGGAATTTGTAATACATGATTCTGGTGATAGTGTAATGTCTGTATTCAGATTTGATGGTGGTTCTACCATATTAATGGGTAGAAACATTGGATGGGGTACTATGAATATTAGTGCAGAAGAATCTTTTAGAGCACCAATATTCTATGATAGAGATAATACAGCATTTTATCTAAATGCTAACGGATATTCAAACGTATCTCAATTAAACGCTGCAGAATTTTTTATTGATGGGCAAAAAATATTAAATGGAGTTGGAAGTAATACAATTACCGGTAACATTAACGCAATTTGGGGAATGTTACAACCTGCTGGTAGAAAAATATATCCAGACGAAGAATTTAGGGATGGTAATAATGGTATTAACATATACAACAATGCTGGTGGTTCTGCTATAACAATTACAAGAAAAAATAGTGGGTTTGTAGATACAACTGCGGCTGGAATGCCAAATAATAGTGGGTATGTGTTAGAAATAATGCACGCACCTACTACTTCAGCTGGAACTTCACCGGGATATGGTGGTTGGTATTTTGCAACTGGAACATCTCCTGCTAGTAAGAGAATGGTATGTGTATTCAAAATGAAAATACCTTCTGGTAGAAGTGTTCAATTTGCATCTAACTCTATTGGTTCAAACGGGCAATCTGAATGGTTAACTTCAAATGATGGTACTGGTCAATATCAGGATTACGCATTTATGGTTCATTCTGGAACAGCATCTTTCTCATCAACATTCTTTTTCTATATAGCAGGTGGTTCAAGCGCAACATTCTACACTTATTTAGCATCAGCAACTGTTTATGATATTACTGAAGTGAGTGAGAACAATATGAGAACTCAACGAGCTTCTGCAGCCATGTATGCACCAATTTATTACGATTCTGATAATACTGCATATTATGTAAATCCTAATGGCGATTCGGTAATGGGTGGTATCAACTATAATGGTGGTACTCACTACGTTAATAGTTGGAATAATGGTACTATCTATATTCGTTCATCACAAGGAGATGGTGGTATATATGGTAGAGGTAATGGTGGGCAATTCCAATATCAATTATATGGAGATGGTGGAAGTAACTATGGCTTCTTAAATGGTGTTTGGGCATCTTGGGATTTAAGAAAAAATATAAATGGCGCTTTATTCTTAAATAACCAAAGTACTTGGTACGTTACAACCAGTGAAGTCTATATGAATAGAGTTTATGGTGTTGCTGATGTACGTGCTGGAATATTTTATGATAATGATGATACTGGATTTTTCTTAAATCCAAATACAACTGCAACTTCATTAAGAATAGCAGGTGGTATAAAGCAAAATAACTTAGTGGGTAGACCTTATGCAGTTTGGGGAGCAAGTGGTTCGGCAACTGGAGCAGTAGTTATTAAATTCCCTGGTGGAAGTGGTAACTATGGTATGATTCATGCACACATTGATATCTACGAATATAGTGGAAACCATTGTGCAACTGTAATAGTTGGTGGACATAACTGGAATTCTTCGTGGTATAACATTGGAGCAAACGTTATTGGATATACCGATAAACCTGTAAGAGTTGGTTTTAAAGATGGTAAATATTGTATCGTAATTGGTAATGGTTCATCATCTTGGTCTTATGGACAAGTTGTATTGAGAAAAATCCAAAATGGTTCATATTATAGTGGAGTAATGGATGTGGCTGAAGGATACACTGCAGCAATTGAATCTGATTCATACTCATACATTTCTGGTGACCTTAGAGAATTAAGAACGGCAAATAGTTTAACGGTAGTAGGTTCTACATATTCAGATAGTTATTACGATAGAAATAATACTGCATATTATTTAGACCCAGCTGGAACATCTAATTTAGGTGGATTGACATTAGCAGCTAATGTTGCTACTGGTAGAAGTTCATATGGTTCTGGTACTGCTAACTTAGTATTATTATCTGAAAGTACATATGGTAGAGCAACCATTGATTTTAGAAGTGGTGTAAACTATCCATCGGATGGTGCACAAATTTATTATGAAACTGCAACAAACCTTGCAAGTGGTGAAACTTCTAGATTAGTTATCAGAACTGAAAATGATGCGGATGATTCTATTCTTATCAGAGGTGGTTTTGTGGAAATAAACTCTACTACGGTAGATGGTGGAAGTACAAATCCTGGATTTAGAGTACTATATAATGGTAACGCTAGATTGTACACTTATAGTGATAATACAACGGAATTTGGTTCATTTAGAGCACCAATATTCTATGATTCAAATAATACAGGATATTATACTGACCAAGCATCCACATCAAACTACAACGTTCTAAGAACTTATTCATATCAAGGTAATGGTAACGTTGGTGGAACTGGTAACGCATCTTGGCACCCATCTGGTATCTACTCAGCTGGATATAACTGGTTGTATGGTGGTATTAATGGTGGTGCTGGTTCTGCTACAAACTTTAGTGATGTAAGAGCAAATATATTTTATGATTACCAAGACACTGGGTACTATGCAGACCCTAATGATGTATCGCATCTTAATATAACTAGAACTGCATTAAGAGCTCATAGAAATATGACTGGATATGGTGAAGGAAACTGGATAAATGATTTTAGTAATACTCCAGTAACTTCAATGACTTTTGGACAGGATAAATATAATGGTGGTCCAACGGGAACTTGGTGGTTCCAGGTAAATATGAGACATAACAATGGTAGTAACCTATGGGGTACTCAATTGGCATATGGATGGGAAGATAATGCAAATGAAATTTATCAAAGAAATGTAACTGGTGGTTCTTGGAGTGGTTGGGTTAGATATCTAAATTCAAACAACTATTCTGGATATTCTAATTTTGGTGGAAATGCAGTTTATGGCGGTATATATTACGATGGTAATGATACCACTTATTACATGGATTACAACTCGACTACTTCTGGTAGATTGAGAGGTAACCTTATTTTCAATGATTATGGCGCTGGTATAGTAGGTACATATTCTGACGTTAGATATCAGGCTGTATTCTCTATGGGAGCTGCATATTTGTTACCAATGAATGGTACATCAACGGGTAACCTTTATGGTATAGCTTGGTCACATCCAAATATGGGTGGTATTGCATCTAATTTGGCAGACCATGGTATGTTAATACTTCAAAACGGAGCATTTAGAGGTGCTTGGGGTGGTGGTAGATTAGTAACAACTGCCGATATTAGAGGTACAATTTATTATGATTATAATGATACTGGATATTATGTAGACCCTAATTCAAACTCAAGAATCAATAACATATTTGCAGATAGATACTTTACTCTTTATAACAACTTTGGTGATACTATAAATAACGCACCTTGGTATGGCTTAGGTGGTTCTAATATTGGTGGACCATTTGGGGGTTCTATGGTTCAGTTAGCCGGATATTATGGATTAAGAATGCGTTCAGCAAACGTAATTCTTGAATTAGATAGCCCTAACTATTCAACAAGTTGGGCATGGTTTAGTTCCCCTGTTGCCATCAACAATCAAATGAGAGCACATTCTTTCTATGACTATAACGATACTGCATATTATGTAGACCCAAATGGTACATCAAGATTAGTAACTCTTCAGGTAAATAACGCAATTTCTGCACCAGGTGTTAATGGGTATGCACAAAGAATAGATAATGCTAGTAGAACTGCATTTACTGTTGGTGGTAACTCATCTACATTCTATCCCGTAGTGTTTAGTATTGGTACTGGTGCAACTGTACAACAATATGGTGAGTTCGTAATTGAAAGAGGTGGATACGATGACCCTGGTTATAGTGGTATTGGATTCTCCAATTGTAATATAAGATTTACTGTTAAAGCATCTGGTTGGGGATTTGGTGCTACTTATGAAAATGTTGAGGGATATCATACTACCTTTAACGCAATGGCAAACTGGCAACAAATTTCCGAATCATCTCGTTTGGTTGTTTGGTTAAGAGGAGGTCCTACTGTTTATTATTTATGGAATGTGGTGGGTAGTACTGGTGTACATTTTGCTAATAATAGTGGTACATCTTATTCGGAAACACATAGTAGTACTTATACATTTAATCCAACAACTACAATTTCGGAAAAAGCTGGATATACTCGTTCTTATAATGGAAGTGTTAAGTATGAAGGTAGAATAAAATCTGATGATAGAGTTGATGCACCAATATTCTATGATTCAAATGATACTGGATATTATGTAAATCCAAATGGTTCATCACAATTATCATCCGTATTAGCAAACGATTGGTTCAGACCACAAGGTGGAGTTGGTGTTTATTGGCAATCACATGATACTAGAATATTCTCTGATAATTCAACTTATTTAAAATCACGTTCAGATAATGGATGGCAGATTTTTGATAGAAGTGCTAATTCAAAAGGATACGTTTATTTTGATAGTAATGGATTTGGTTTATTAAGTGGACCTGGTAGTTGGGCAGTTAATGTACACCCAACAAATCAAAAAAGAGTAGTAATTGGTGGATATACTAGTGCAAACGCATATAATAGTGAACCGGGAACAAGATTAATGTTTGGTGGTGGTAACGATGATGCGGCTGAAAACTATTACATTGGTACTAACTTAAATGATTATGGTGGTAACTACACCAAATTAGATTTAAGATGGCATACGGGTATTCGTATGGGTGCTCAACCTGGGTATGGTGGTATTCGTTTTTATGATACCGAAGATTTGGGAACGGTTATATTCTCAGTTGGTACTGGTGATTCAAATGTTAGAGTAACTAACACATTATTTGCACTTGGTGATGCTAGAGCACCAATATTTTATGACCAAAATGATACAACATATTATGTAGACCCAAATAGTGGTACTAACACATATGGAAGATTCCAACAAAGTGGAGCACATGGTAACTCCCAAATAGGAGTTAGATTATTAGCAGGAAATAATGGTGCTGGTACTGGTGAAGTGAATTTAAGAATGTGGTGTTCTGAGCCTGGTGTAACTTGGGATTGGGCGGGATTTGGATATAACGTAACTAATGATGGTGGGGCTAATGGTTTTGGTAGATTAAATGCAAGCCATGGACAATCATATTTTAGATTCAGTACCGATGGTAGCATGTATCTTTACAATACAAATACATCTGGAACTAGAGTTACCAATATGGAATTCTATGCAAATAATACAGTTCTTGCTAACAATTATTTAACTGGAGGTAACTCATTAAGAGCACCAATATTCTATGATTCAAATGATACTGGATATTATGTAAATCCAAACTCAGAATCAGCATTTAATACGGGTGTATTCTATGGAAATAGACTTGTAGTTAGAGGTGGTTCACCAACACTATATTTTAGAGATACGGATGAAATGTCAGCAATGATACATTGTAACTCTAATTTACTTTATGTATTAAGAGGTGGTGTTGATTCTGAAGGCTGGAGTACAGTTGGTAGTGGTAGCTGGCCAATGGTAATAAATCTTGCAAACAATAACACTACATTTGGTGGAGATTTGACAGCAATTTATGGAATGTATGCAGAGGCTTTCTATGATAGAAACGATACTGCATATAGAGTAGACCCTGCTAGTAGTTCTAGAATGAACGCAGTTCGTGCTAACGTGTATATTTCTCCTTATGATGGTGGTAATAGTGGATTAGCAAGAGCTTCATTTGCATATGGTTTTGGATTCCAAGAAAATGGTGGATGGACTTATCCATATCCTGATTTGATACTACAATATCATACTGGTGTAACATTTGCGGCTAATAATGGATATGAAGGTATGAGATTCAAAGCCGATTACAACGATGATACTCTTATCTTCCAAGTAAATGGTGGCTCTAACTATCTTTACAAATATCGTTGGATGTACACTACATCGGCAGGTTTCTACTCTGATACAAATGGTGCACACTGGTATCCAAATACAAACTCATCTTATGGGGCTTGGAGAGCAGATGGTAATAGAAATGGTTGGTATGGTATAAACATTGGTACTACTAATAATCCACATGTGATGTTTGATGGAAGTGGTAATGGTGGATTCTATAATGAAACTGGTGGAAGATGGCATCACTATTATAATCATAGTAATGATTGTGTGGGTATGAATGGTTCAAGCACATCTGCATCTTATGGTTTATATGTATCAAAAGCAATTTACTCAACTGGAAATATTGTAGCATACTCTGATAGACGTAAAAAGGAAAATATCGAAACTGTAGATAAAGCCCTTGATACTTTAAATAAATTGAGAGGTGTATATTACACTAAAACTTCGGATGAAACTAAGAAAAGACAAATTGGGGTTATCGCACAAGAAGTTGAAGAAGTTCTTCCAGAAGTTGTAACATATGCAGCTGATGTTGATGAGTATGGTGTTTCATATGGTAATTTTGCTGGATTGTTTATTGAGGCAATAAAAGAACAAAATGAAATAATAGAAAATCAACAAAAACAAATTGAAGAATTGAAAGAAATTGTAAACAAACTTATACTTAATATTAAAGGATAAAATTATGGCACTACAAAGAGATTACGAATTACCTGGAACAGGTTTGGTTGTACAAGATGCATACCACGTTGTTACTGATATTAAAATACAAAAAAGAGTAGCAGATATTCCACCACCACCTGATTCATCAAGACCTGATGGTCAAACTGTAAGGCCTGCTGATACTGAAGTTTATTGGAAAGCTGGATATGTTGGTGAAATAGCTGTGACTATTTGGAAAGATAAAGCAGCTAGGGATGTAGGTGCAAATCCAATTGGTTTTATTGGAACAAATCCAGCTGATAACAAATATGGAGTTAGTATTGGTACTGCTGGTATGGACCATCATTGCCGTTTCTTTTTAGAAGTTCCATCGCAATATAGTGATTTGGAACAGGCGTATAAACACCTATTAACAACTTCATATTATAGTGGTTCTATTCAAATTTAAAATATTATTAGAAAAAGCAAACTAAGTTATATTTATATAAAATACAAAATAAAAAAACTATGGCATTAACATACGAATGGAAATTGACAGGTCTTACCAAATCAAATCCACCAAGCTTAAACGTTCAGAATGTTATCATTGGAACTAGATGGGAAGTAACTGGTACTGATGAAGATGGAAATGAAGGTAAATTTAGCGGAGCAACTCCTTTTGATTTATCAACAGTTGACCCTAATAACTTCACACCATATGACCAACTAACCGAAACTCAAGTGTTAGGATGGATTAAAAATACAGTAAGTGGTTCAGCATCTACAAACTATTGGGGACATATCAGCGAAAGAATTCAAGAGCAAATAGATAAAAACTCAATGCAGATTTCTGAAGTTACTGGTGGTGATTTACCTTGGGCTCCAGCATCTGGTTCAGTAACACCCGCTCCTTAATAATTCATTTTTTTAATAGAATTATAAACTTTTTAATGTCCAAAGCACTTTTCTTAATTGAATTTGTGTTTTGGACATTTTCTTTATATTTATATGTGTATTTTACAGACAAAAAATACGCATCACATAAAATCGAAATTGGAGAAATAAAATGGCAGAAAGAATCGTATCACCAGGGGTTTTTACTAGAGAAAATGACCTTTCCTTCTTAGCGCAAGGAATCGGTGAAATTGGAGCAGCATTTATAGGACCTTTTAAGCAAGGACCTGCATTCGTTCCTACTATTGTAAGAACTCAATCAGAATTCGAAAGTATTTTCGGAACACCTGATGGAACATATTATACTGAATATGCAGTACAAAATTATTTAAGAGAAGCTGGAGTAGCAACTATTGTAAGAGTAGCTGGTGTTGGTGGATATCAACAAGCAGCACCTTTAGCAATTTTAGCATCAGGTTCGGCTGGACAAAAAATTGTAGCAACTATTCACTCAACTGAAGCAGCTGGTACTAGTCCTGTTGGATTCCCTGCAGTCGGTACATTTGTGACTAGTAGTGCAACTTCTGGTTCGTTTACTGTATCTGGAAATATAACTTCTGGTTCAACTGCATTTGGAGTAGTATCATCATCTATATTAACTGAAAACGTTGCAGATATTGAAGATGTTTTTGGAACATCGCCATTCGGTGCTAAAAGAGCATATACATATACCTATTTTAAAACAGTTGCTAATACTTACGATTCATCAGCTGGGGGTAATGAAGGTGTTAAAATTTATGGATTGGAATTACCAACTCAAAACTTTGCATTTGATGCACAAGCTGCAGAAACTCCATGGGTAGTATCTCAAAAAGATAATAATAATATTAGATATGAACTTTTCAAATTTGTAACTTTAGGACATGGTACATTATATAATACTAAATTTAAAATCGGTATTTCTAATGTAAAGGCAGCTGGTGAAGATGGTTCAACTGATTACTCTACATTCACTGTAACTCTAAGAGGATATTCTGATACTGATAAGAGAAAGACAGTAATTGAAACATTTAATAACGTAAACTTAGACCCTGCTTCTCCAAACTATATTGCTAGAAGAATTGGTGATAGATATTTAGAAATTGATAATGATGGTAAAATTACTGAAAATGGTGATTATTCAAATCAATCAAAATATGTAAGAGTTGTAGTATCTGAACAAGGTTCATTCCCAATTTCAGCAGCACCGTTTGGACATGCAGCTTATACAAATCCAATTTATACAAATCATATTTCTACTGGTAATGCAACAAAAGTACCTTCGGTAGTGTTTCAAACAGGTTCTATTGGTAATACATCATCATCTCCGATATATTTTTCTGGATTTGATTTTACATCAACTGATAATACACAATACCTAAAACCAATTCCTGAAAATTCAGAAACTGGTTCAAACGTAGTATTTGCATTTGATTCTCAATTGAATTATGTAATGACCGGTTCCGTTTCATCTGATATGGTTAAAAGACAATTTGTATTGGCATTCCAAAGTGGATTTGATGGATTAAATGTAACTACTAAAGTGAATTTGGGTTCTAACATATCAGCAGCTAATACGCAAGGATTTAATTGCGCAACTTCAACTTCATCTGGTTCGGTAGCATACACTAAAGCAATAAACGCAATAGGAAACCCTGATGAGTGGGATATCAATATGGTTGTAACACCTGGTATCGTTAGAAGATTACACCCATCTATTACTCAAAAAGTAATTGATATGGTAGAAGATAGACAAGATTGTTTCTACATAGCTGATTTTAACGCTGTTGATGATACAATAACATTAGCAACTGACCAAGCAAACTCTGTAGATTCAAACTATGTTGGTACTTACTATCCTTGGGTTAAAACAATCGATACGAATACAAATAAATTAACTTCAGTTCCACCATCAGTATTAATGCCGGCTGTTTACGCAGCTAATGATAGATTAGCAGCAGAATGGTTCGCACCTGCTGGTTTGAATAGAGGTGGTATCACTGGAGCAGTGAGTGTATTGAATAGACTTACACACGCTGAAAGAGATACTCTATATGAAAACAAAGTAAACCCAATCGCAGCATTCCCTGGACAAGGTATTGTAGCATTTGGACAGAAGACATTGCAAGATAAGGCTTCAGCATTAGATAGAATCAACGTAAGAAGATTACTTATCACTGTTAAGAAGTACATCGCA
>JACCDX010342872.1_pt1 | contig 12939 bp, 13 predicted proteins | sample 7449681 | NCBI WGS metagenome assembly JACCDX01 (sample SAMN15323450, study PRJNA562643) | freshwater metagenome | isolation source: river surface water | place: USA:Blue River Watershed | collected 2017-08-18
AAGACATTTTTTATAAAGACATTTTTTATAAAGACATTTTTTATAAAGACATTTTTTATAAAGACATTTTTTATAAAGACATTTTTTATAAAGACATTATTTATAAAGACATTATTTATAAAGACATTTTTTTTATATTTTTTTATTAAATTAAGGTTTAGACATATAGGTTAAATATGAAGCAAAACTCATCCAAACTAATAAAGCAATCATTGTATAAGAATATTTAATATTTAATTTGATTAATTGATATACAATATAAAAATATACTAAAGTAATTGCTATTATATATATTAATGAAGCAGTAGGTAAACAATAATTTCTAAAGATTACATTCCATAAATTAAGTATTATAAAAGCAAGTATCATAAAAATTGAAAATCGTGATTTTATTGAATATTTTTGTAAATATTGATAATACACAAAACCAATAATTAAATATAATATTGGCCATACTATAAAGAAAACATATGGTGGAGGTGTAACAATATTTGCTTTTGATGAAATACAATCTTTTAATCTTTGTTCTTTAACAAGTAATCCCATACTCATTCCAATTATAAGTGGAAGTAAAATTATGTATTTTGATACCATTTTTATTTAATTACTATTCTTATATTATATTATAAAAATATTTTTATTTTATTTTATTCTTTTTTCACTTTTCCTCTACTTTTTTTTTCAGGTTTATTTAATACACGTTTTAATACATAAATTCCTTGTAAAAAACTATCTGCTAAATCATCCCGTTTTTTATGACTATTAAAAAATTCCACATATTTTGGTTCTTGATCTTTTAAAAAATATGTTGCATGAGCAATTGCTAATTTCTTTTTATCTCCATATGCTAATGACGAACCTCCGTGTTGCGTTGTAGCGTCTATTATTGTTTTATTCATATCATTTGTATCTATTATAATATCATGGTCTTTTTCATTTTTTTTTTCACTTTTTTTAGAGATGAGTAAAGCATATTTTTCATCATAATCTTCGTCATCGCTGTCCAGCGTATCTAATTCATTATTTAAATCATATTCTTCTATGCTTTCAACATCTTTCTTTTTTTTGGATTTACTTTTTTTAGATGGCGTTTTTTTCTTTTTTAAATCTTCTAATGCAATTTGTGGTCCATCATATACCTTTAATTTATTAGATGCTGAACAAAAATCAACAGCTTTTACTTTATGATTATACTCTTCTACTATATTAGTAGAATCATTTATATCACTTTTTTGAATAAGTATTCCATCTGTAATACCATAAAAAAGAAAATATGAATATAAAATCATTTGAATTGATTTCATTTGAGGATTTTTTAATACAGGTTGATTTTCAATATAAACATAATCAACTTCTAATAATTCAGGTATTTGATTTAATTTAATTGGGATATTTTTAAATAATAATGTTCTATTCTTTTTTTGAGCATCATTATCTACTAAATTCACTATATCCCATTTTAATATTTTAATTTCTTTACTAATATCATCTTGTTCCAAAATACAATAACTTAAATTGTAAATACCCACATCCCAAGAACAGATTTTCATTTTTTATTTTTATAAATTATATTTAATTAATATAATTTATCCTTTATATTAAAATAAATTTTTATTTTAATAATTAAATATACTTTTTATAGAGAAATGTTATGTAACATGTTAAAATTTAGTTATCACAATCACAGTTACCATTCTTTACTGAAAGGTAACCGTTAGCATAGAAACGGCTATCAGTGTAAGGATAGTAATAGCAAGTTAAGTAATTGTAGTCAGAGCAGAAACGACGACGCCAATAACCATACATGGTGTAAGGATCACCACATGCAGGGTTACCAGCAGGTAAAATAACAGCAGGTACACGGTTAGGATTGGTATAAATAGAACCTTGAGTTACACAGGGATAAGGAGTTGACATCTTTTTTTATTTATTATACTATATACTTAGAATTATTTTTTATAATAATTCTTAAAAAATAAATTATTTAAATATTTTTAAATAATATTTTTAGATAAAAAATAAACGAAAGATTTTCCTATTATTTTATTCATCACTATCTTTTTTAGCTGTAATATTCATAAATGTTTGAATTGTTGATTTTTCCGCAATAAGTGGTTTACTTCGTGTTAGTTTTAGTTTTGTTTGCGTATTATTTACTATATTTTCATTTACAGCCTTATTTTTCGGATATATATGTTCTTCTATTTTTGGAATAATTGAAATTAATGGAGGTTTAATAACTTGGAATTTTCTATCTTGTTTAATACAATAATTTCTAAATTCATTTATATCCATGTATCCACCAAACATTTTTAATACCTCTCGCGGTGGTGCCATTTCTATTTTTATAAATGGTACATTATACAATTTCTTATACATTAAATTAAGTAATGTATATCGTTCCCATACTGTATTATCATTTTTATTAAAATTATAAGATGCTGCACAATTAAATGAACAAAAACACCCCGATACATAAAATTTATCTCGTCTTATATATTCGGGTAATGTACACGGAGGTCCATCAAATTGATGACAACACCACCAACAATGAATATTTGTTTGGTCCGGCCATTCTTGATACATATTTGCATTAATAAATTCAACCATAATATTTTTAAGATTTTTCTTATTCATTTTATTTGTATGCTCTTGAATAATCTCTTCTTCAACATGTGTTGATTCCATAAACGGATTTACTTTAAAATTTGTTAAATTACTTTGTTCATTTTCTAGATCTTTTAATAATGTACCATTACCACCATGAATATCATCACCTTTATTTTCATCATTATTTTGTTTTGAAATAGTTCTAATATAATTTGTTAATTTGAATTCTTTAAATTCTTTAACTTTTTTATCATATTCTTCAATTACATTTACTTTTGTATCTTCATTATTATCTTCAAATACAATTGTAAAATCTTTCTTTTCAATTGATGTTTCCTTTAATATATCTTCATAATTGGTATTTTCATTCATAATTTGTGTTTGTTCACAACTACCATCTAAATTATAAGTAGCAATCGGCGTTTTTTGAACATTTATTCCTTTAGGTGTATTTGATGAAAAAATATCACTACTTTTAATAGGTAAATGTAAAATAAGGGTTTCACTCTTATCTTCATCATAATTTTCATATGAAAATTCTTTAATATTATATACTTTTTCTTTAGGACGCGGTTTTCTACCTCGTTTTTTATATACTACATTTTCTTGATTATCATCTTCAATATTATCATTTTCATGAGTTTCATTATTATCTTCATTTGTTTCATTTTCCTTATTTTGTTCTTCATTTTCTTCAGATACACTATTTTTAGGTTTTCGTCCACGCTTCTTTTTTATCTTTTCTTCTTTATTATTTACTTCTTCTGAAACATTATTGATTTCATCACTTACATTTTCTTTTAATTCTTCTGTCTCTTCCGTAGTATTTATTTTCTCTTCATTTATAATCGTTTTTTCATTAATATGATTATAATTTCTTTCTTCTTCAATAATTTTTTTTTTACGACCACGCTTTTCAACTTTTTGATTTTCATTCATTTTAAATGAAATTTATTCTTATTCTTATATTTTTATATCTTTATTTTCTTTATATTAAATATTTTTTAACAAATAAATTATTATATAAAAAAAATATATAATTTATATATAGAAGTTTATATATTTAAGAATGAATGAAAGTAGTAATAAATTAAATAATATACAATTTAAAAAAATATTTCAAATTAGTAATAAAAATATAAATAATAAAAAATTAATAGAAAATTTTACTGGTAAAAATTTAAAAAATATATTAAGTGAAATAAAAAGTAATAAAAATGGAAATGTTAAATCATTAACACATTTTTTAAAATTTAATTCCATGTATTTTTCAAATACTGAAGGTAGAAATAAATACACAAAAAAATTTTATGAAGTATATTCTTCATTTATTATGATTTTAGAAATAAGTACATATATTAAATCTATACTACAAGAATATATTAATCAAAATAATGCTAATCAAAATTTATCAAAAGATATTCAAATTCGTGAAAATATTAATATGAATACAACCGTTTTTAATAAAGAAGATATAGATAATACACTTTTATATAAAAAGATTAAATATTTATTTGGTTCTTCTACTAATAAACCATTACATGAAAAAACAAAACAACTATTTAAAAAATATAAATATCAAAAAGGATTAATTACATTAAGTGATAATGATTTAAGTAATATTACATTATTTGAAACATTATTTTTAAGATATAATAATAATGAAAGATTATTAAAAATAATACCTAAATTAATAAAACAATACAATAATTTAAAATCAAAAATTTTTGATATATTATGTGATAATGATACTAAAGAAGTTGATTTTGGTTTACTTGGATTTGGATTTTTATTTGCTTATGAAAATTTCCCAAATGTTACTGATGATATTGATGTAAATATATTTATAAATAAAAAGTTATATGATATGGCAACTAAAAATATTAATATTGAAAGTGAAATAAATAAATTAGTAGCAGGTCATAATAATATTGGATTAAATTTAGCATCACATTTAGATTATTTTTATAATAATAGTTATCGTGATGCAAATTTTTATAATACATTAATAAAAGCACTTGATATGGATATATGTGGATTAAAATTTGCTTTATTTTATATTCATTCTACATTTTTAGAAGTATTTTTAAAAAGAAAATATAAAATTGATAAACAAATATATAATTATTTACAGTCATATGCTACAAAAATAGAATCACTAAATACAAGTACATTTAAATTTGAAGATCCTTCATCTCAATTTATGAACCCATCAAATGAATTTTATAGAGATTTTGATGATTATATTAAATAATAAAAAAAAATAGTATAAGTAAAAATATAAAAAAAATATGTATATTTATAATAGACACTATTATAAATAAAATGAGTAGTACATCTATAAGTAATTCAACTATTACAAGTAATTCAACTAGTAAAAATGGGTCTTGTAATGATTTAAGAAATCCATTTATAAAAAATCCAAGTAATGAAATATATAGTATTAGTAATAAAGTAATTGAAACAATTAGAAATGAACATGGTGATAAAAATGAAAAATTAAAAATTTTTAAAAGAAATATATTACCAAAAATAATGACTTTTTATAAAAATGAATTTGTAAAATTTAATTCATCTAATTCTTATGCAATGGAATTACTTTTAGTATCTAATCATTTTAAACAATTTGTTGATTTATATTTTAATCGTGATTATTTTCCACAATTAGATGGAATAAATCAACTTATTGAAAATAAAAATCGTGTTATAGAAGGTGATGAAGATAATGCAATTGATGGTTTATATAAAGATATTGAAAATTCAGAAAATATATATTATCAAAAAAATAAAGTATATAAAGAAAATATTTTAAAATTTATTTCTTCTTTATCTAAAAAATATTTTGTTGAATTTCGCGGTTATGCCGATTTTGAAACAACAAAATCAATTATTGAATTAAATACATTAACAAATTATTTAAATTTTTTAAAAACAGTACCATCTTTATTAACTACAAAGTCTGAAAATGATATTAAAAAAGAAATAAATAAAAATTTTAATTTAATTATCAATATTTTCCCAAGTTCTGTTTATGAATTACTTCCTCGTGAAATCATTGATTTTATGGATGATAATAAGTTAAAACCCATTTTATCCGAACAGAATATATCACAAGCCAAAAATTTTAATAACAAATTTGAAAATTTAATTAGAAAAATAAACGAATTAAAAGAAAATATAACATATTATTCTAAAACATTTATAAATGAAATAGAAACACAAGAAAAAAATTATAAAACAATTATTGAAATATATAATCAAATTATAAAAATTGAACAAAAAGAAGAAGTATTATTTCACGATTTACAATCTATTCGTAATCAATTAAATGCTAAAATTAAAGAAATTGGTAAAGGTATACAAGATAAAAAATATTCATTACTTGTAAACGAATTTGATAAAGCTTATAATGATTATAATACGATTGTTTGTGAAAAACTTAATTTATATAAATATTTAGAAACTTTAATAGATACTAATTCACCAAATAAACCTAATATACGTAATAATAAAATATCATTAAAAGTGTTTAATTTAAAAATAATTTTTACAAAAATATTTGAAAATATAATAAATTGTGAAAAAAATAAAGATAATAGTGATATATTACGCAAAAATATTTTTAATTATCTTTATCGTGAAACAAATAAAGGGAAAAATGATATTGAATTAGAATCAATACGAAATGAAGATAAAAGAAATATTTATGAATTTACTTTATCTATGAATGATATATTTGAAGAAAATATAAATTTTTTAAAAAATAAAATTGAAACATATACCGAATTAAAAGAAAAAGTACTTCGCGAAATAAATATACTTAAAAATATGGAAGAAAGTGCAAAAGCTCAACTTACAAATAAAAAAAGTTATATGGATGATTTAGATCGCGAAAAACAAAAAATAGATGGTGAATTAACAAAAATAAGAGAAACGGTTTCTAGAAAAAAATCGGATATTCAAAGAGAATTAGACAGCGCCAAAATTACAGCTTTTTTTGGAAGAATTAGTTCTTTTAATAATGCTTTAAAGTCTGATAGTAATATAGCTAAAAATATTGCTAGTATAAATAAACTACCTGTAGATGGAGAATCACGATATACAGAATATAAAAGTGCTTCAACTGCATTAGCAAGTGTACGAACTTTAATTGAAAGTTATAAAGAAGATATTGCTAAACAAAGTGAACTTGAACGAAAATTATCAAATATTATTAGCGAACTTCGTGAAATAAGAGAAGGTCCTGAAGAATATACAAAACAAGTAAATGCTAAAAATACATTTAGTAAAAGAATTGATGAACAATTAAATGAATTAAAATCTATTTTAGATAAAAAAGAAAAAAGTAACAAAGAATTGCAAGATTTAATTGGAAATGAAGCATTTAAAACAGTTATGAATGAACTTTATGGAGCCTTAATTACAAGATATAAAAGTATTGCTTCTTTAATTAAAAAGAAAAATATACGAAGTGAAGTTTATAATATTTTTAGTAATGATATTTTATATAAAACAATTAAAACTTTAGAAGATTTAATAAATATGGATAAAGAAGAACCTATTAAAATAAGACCTGAATCCATTATTGAAATTGTTAAATCATTTGAAACATATGTAAATAAAAGATTAGAAGATTTTCCAAGACCAGAGATTGAAACAAATGAAGGAGAAATGAAATTTAAAAGATATCAATTACAAACAATGAGTAATGTATTAAAAGGACAACAAATAGGTAAATATTATGTAAAACCAAATGCAAATATGAAAAGTTTTGTTAAAAAAATTAAAAATCAAAATGTAAATGATATTTCTTTTTTACTTAAAAAACTTTATAATAAAGAATTAAGTATGAACCAAATTGAACCAGAAAAATTATCATATTATTTAAAAACATATGGTAATATGCAAAAAAATGTTGTAGTTAGTGGTGGTAATAAAAAAAATATAATTATAAATGTGAAAGAAAATGAGTTTTTTATGAAATCTATTTATAATATATTATTAGAAGATAATACTAAAAATTCAAAAGATTTTGTAGATAGATTAAAGAATTTTGAATATAAATTATTAAATATTGCTAAATCTAAATTAAAACAATTTTTAAAACAATATAAATCTAATTCGGTTGGCAGTGATAAAATAAAAGATCATATTATATATATTTATAAAATGGCAAAAGCATCTTTAGATGAGTTTGATAATAGATTAACAAATATTATTAAAAAAGGTAAAGCATCTAATGAATTAATTAATATATTAATTATTTCACAATATATTTATATGGAAGTAATTATGATTTATGCTTTAGCATATTTTTCTTAAATTATACATTTTTACAAAAAATAAATTTTTATATCAAAAATAATTTTTATATAAAAAAGAAAAAGCGATTTTTTATTTTTCTAAAAAAGTAAATAAAAAAAGGATATAAAAAATATTTTATATAAGTATATAAAATCATTATATAAATAATCATGAGCCTTCAACTTTTTATTGGTCCTATGTATGCTGGTAAATCATCAGAGCTTATTCGTCAAATTCAACGATATGAAATCCTTGGTAAAAATATACTTGTAATTAATCATAGCATTAATAATCGATATGGTTCAAATACTATTACAACTCATACTAAAATGAGTTATGATGATTGTATTATTATTCCTACATTAGTATCTATTTTTGAAAATAATGATTATACTTCAAGATTTAATAATGCCGAAGTAATTGTTATTGAAGAACTTCAATTTTTTGGAGATGCTTATGAACATATTATTGATTGGTGTGATAAAAAAGGGAAACATGTAATTGCATGTGGTTTAGATGGTGATTTTAAAAGAGCTCCTTTTGGCGATGTACTCCGACTTATTCCACACGCTGAAAAAGTTGTTAAACTTTCTGCACTTTGTAAAAGATGTAGAGATGGTACACCAGCTAATTTTACAATGAGAGTTACAAAAGATGAAAGTCAAACAATTGTTGGTAGTGATGATGTTTATGAAGCTGTATGTAGAACTCATTTTTTAGAAAATGAAAATAAAAAATAGTAAATTAAAAAATATTTAATTAAAAATATTTAATTTGAAGAAGAAATAAAATATTTTCTAGGATATTTTATACTATGTTTCATGTAAAGTTTATTTATTATTTTTTTCTTTTCTTCAAATACTATTTTACTTATCTTTTTATCTAATTTTTTAATATTTTCATTTATGATTTTTAACTCTTTCATAGATTGAGATGTACTTAATAATATTTCTTCAATATTATTATCCATTTATAATATAATAATCATTTATTATATTATAAAAATATTTTTTTTTAAAAAAAAATATAAAAAATGATTTATAAAATAATAAATAAAAATATCTTTTTTATTTATGTAATATATGAAACAAACTACATTATTATCGTTTTTAAATCAAAAAAAAAATGACGACTTCTCCTCTGGAGCCAAGAAAGTTGAAACAAATGTAAAAGAAACAATTCATACTTATTTTTATTTACAATGGTTTGATAAAAAGCCAAAAATACAAGCACATTTTTTAAAAGATAAACCAAATTTAATGAATTTTAAACATACTTTTATTTGGAATAATTCTGAAATAACATTATGTGGTTATTTCGATTTTTTAATAAATATAAATGAATCTTATAAACTTGAAAAAGAAAAAAAGTATAAAAATATTGGTTTTTTAAAATCATTACTTCAAAAAGCAATTCGTCACAAAAATATTGAAATATCCGTTAAATGCGCATATCATTATATCCGTTTAGATTTACAAGATTTTCTTCGCCGTTTACCAATCATTATTATTGAAGATACTTCATTACATGAAGTTTATCCAACATTAATATGGTTAATGATAGTTTCTACATTAAAAGAAAGTACTTTTTTATTTGATAAAGTCATTTATGAATATTTAATGGGAATTGTTTATGTTATTACTCAAATACCTAATTATCATGATATTAGTAATTTAAATAATGATTTAAATATTAATTTTAAAGAGAAAAATGAATTGCATAAATTTTTAATAGCACAACATAAAAAGAAAGAACCGCTCATGTCTCTTATTTATTCATTGTTATTACGAAAAGCATATGGTGGAATGAAATGTGATATGGAAATGTTAGATAAATATGCATATATATGGAGTATATTAGATGATAATCAAAAAATTTTAAATAAAATAAATATAAGACCTATTATGTTAGAAAGTATAGCAGAACTTCAATTAAATGAGTGGATAGTAAATGCAATTGATTTTCATTGTGCTCCGCAAATAATAACTTATGTACATGAAGAATATCCAGAATATAGCGAAGAATATATAAAAAAATTAATTTGGCATTATTCAAGCAAATTAAATATGCGAATAAAAGAAAGTAAGATAGAAGATGAAAAAATAGATAAAAATGATTGGAATAAAATCAAAAAATATGTAAACCGTGTTCAATATTATTTATTAGAAGAAAATTACTAAAAAAAGAGAACCTACCTTTTTTGATATTAAAATGATATTTTAACAAATTATATTTTTAACAAATTATATTTTTTTAATAATATATGTTTCCCGAACAATGTTATAAAGAAGTATAATTCAAATAAAATATTTACAAGATGTATAATTTGTTTTTTAAAAAATATGTTTATAACAATGTTCGGGAAACGAAATATTTATTAACAAATTCATAAAAAATTCATAAAAAATAATTTACCTAAAACGAGAAGTACATTCCTTAACATGTTAAAAGAAGAGAACCGAAGCGGTTTCTTATTTTATATTTCTTTATACTTATTCACAATATTTTTATATTGAATAGTAACTATTTTATTACCGCGTTTAATTTCAATACCGTGTTCTAATTTGACGCGTTGACCCATATATTTAAATTCGCGTTTTACACCATTTTTATTTGGAACTTTTGTTCTAATAACAAAAACAATAAACTTTTGATTACTATTATTTAAATGAGATAAACGAGCTAATTTAGAAAAAGCTTTTTTAGCAGCTTGTTTAGGAGTACTTCCTTTATAAGTACCATATACATTTCCATTTTTAGGAAAATCAACTAATTCATATATTTTTTCTTTTTTAACTTTTTTAATATTTCTTTTACTATTTAAATTTCTTTTACTATTTAAATTACTTTCACTATTTAAATTACTTTCACTATTTAAATTACTTTTATTATGATTAACATGAAATTTATTTCTATGATAAGTAGTATTTTGTGAATTTATATTATTTATTTCATTTAAAATACTATTATTTAATTCTGATAATAAAGATAATGACATTATATATATAACTTTACTAATTTATATATATAAAAAATATTATAACAAAGAAAAATAAATTCTTATTTTATTTTCAACTTATATAAAACATTATTATTTGCATATAAACATCATTCCAAAATAAGATAAGTGCTCAACAAAATATTTTGGAGCTACTTTACTATTTTTCTTTATTATAAAAAGAAATATAAAAAAATAATTAAAAATATTTTTTAATCATCATTTTTATACATTTTTACCTCACCTCATCCACCACGCTGTTTTTTACTCTTTTTAGTACTCGTTTTTTTAGTACTAGTTTTTTTAATACTAACTTTTTTAGTACTACTTTTTAATTTTGATATGAATGATTTAATATCGTCTTGTAAGGATGATAAAGAAAGTTTGCGTGCCATTTTTTATTCTTATAATATATAATCATATTTTAATTTTTAATTTGATAAAAATCAAGAATCACATCCTTTATATTTTTTATAAAAAAAATATCCTAACGCGCATAATACTAAAAAAATAATGAAATAAATAATGTATTTTGTATATGAATTTGAACTTTCTTTTTCATTATCACCTAATACAACACAAGTATCACCAATACATTTATATTTTTTTTCATTTGTACTAAATTTTTCTATAACTCCTGAAGGGTTCATGGCAATTACACGGTCAGCTTCATTATTTAAATCTTCTATTTGATTTTCTTCTTCATAAACAGTATCCATTTTTTTTATTTCTATATATTATTAAATTTCATTTAATAATATGATTTAAAACGAATAAAATATATTATTTTTATTTTTTTATTTTTTATTTTTATTTTGTAAATCAGAAACATTCATACTTTTTTTCTTTTTTTTAAATATTGCTAATTCATATCCTCCTACAATTTGTGTAGAAACAGGTTCAATATGTATTTTTTCAAATCCTGAATTTAATATAATATCATATATTTCGGTTTTAGGTGAAAAGTAATAAATTGTATGTTTAATACGTTTTTTACCATCTTTAAATGTAAATTTATCAAAATACATTAATAATCGTTCACTTTTTTCTTTTGTTTCTTCATCTAAATCAGGAACATACCAACAATCATGTGAAAAATGATCTAAATAAGTAAATCCATGAACTATTCCTAAATTATCTATATAAGTTGTACTATAATATCGTGATGCTAATTGTAATTCATTTTTATCATATATTGGTACAACTAATATTCCATCATCATATAACCAGTCATAAGCATTTTTAATTATTTTTTCTATATCTTTTGTATGGTTCATATTTAAAGTACGTTCATCTATAATAAATAAATGTGTTGATTTATGCGGTAATATTTTATTATCTACTAAATTTCCTCTTATAAAATCAATATTTGGATATAATGACTCCGCTTTATTTAACATATGTTTTGAAAAATCAATTCCTTTAACATTTGGATAACCTAAATCTTTCCAACTTTTACATATTTTTCCTACACCACATCCACCAATTGTAACTATTGTGTCTTCTTTATTTTTTTTATTTAAATATTTTAATATTACTTTATTATCACGATTGATATCAAAGAAATCGTGATAAGCAATATCATATAAATCAACAAATTCTTTATCAAATATATCATCATTTTTTTCTTTATATTCATTTAATATATATTCTATAGAATAATCTAGTTTATCACTAAAGTGTTCAGTACTATCTTGTTGATATAATACACTTTTTATTTTTATAATAAAATAAATAATTAGTAAAATAATAAATATATATAATAATATTTTACAAATCAAATTCATTTTTAACTTTTATATTTTTTATAAATAATAACACTATATTTAATTTTGATATTATTTTTTTATTTTTTTACGGTTAAATCATATTAAAGAAATAATATATTATAATATATATATTTAAATTTAAAAAAAATGTTACAAGAAGAATATCAAAAACGAACTTATACTTCTAATGAAATTGAAAATATTGTTAAGGAAATTATTTCATATGCTTTAAAATCAGATGTTTCTAAAGCACGACGT
>JACCDX010111930.1_pt1 | contig 12938 bp, 11 predicted proteins | sample 7449681 | NCBI WGS metagenome assembly JACCDX01 (sample SAMN15323450, study PRJNA562643) | freshwater metagenome | isolation source: river surface water | place: USA:Blue River Watershed | collected 2017-08-18
AATTGAAATTAGGAGAAATTGGATGACTCGGGTTTTATTAATTACAGCTTTCGTTTTAGCAATTAACTTGGTTTATTTTGCAATTCAGCAAGATCCAAGAAAACGGGCTCATTTTGCCAAGACTTTCGCGCTGTGGATGATGTTAGGTTTTGCACTTCTTGGTGGTTTGTTTACTGCCGGTTACGCGCTATCTGATCCGGGTGGCTCTCAAGGTGCTTTGCTAGTCGCAGTTTGGGCAGTTCCGCTTGTGGTGCTTTCCTCATTAGCTGCGCTTAAATACAAATTTGTTGGGTCAATTCTTTGGGTGATGCTGATAGCAGCCATCATCACAAACATGATCAGCTTGGTTTTTGCAGATGAGTACTGGACATTCATAAATAACAATGGTCCTTGGCTCGCCGTTGGCAGTTTCGTCTTCACAATAGTGGCAACGGTTTATGGCTATCACTTAAATGCCCGGCTGGCTGGCTGGATGAACATCACGATTGCACTAGTGCCACTTGCTACTGCACTTATCGGGTTTGGATCTGAAGTTTTGCGAGCAAGTGGGTCTACCGCTGCCGCGCTGACGCCAGGGTTTACGGCCGGAATCTTATTGCTAATTAGTGATCGATTTACTCGCTCACTAATTAGCAATAAATTTATTTAGCTAATTCACCAATTAAATAGTTACTAAGCGTACTTTCTGGCACATCTTCCCCACGGTGTTGACCTTTAAAAGCTGAAGTGCCATCAACGCCACAGATATTTTCGATTCGATCTGAACCACCAGGGTGTTGGCTTACAAATTCTGTTAGGTCGTAAACTTTGCCGTCCACAGCGGTCCAACAGTCATTCGGCGAATTGTGCATGGCAACTTCATCAAGCGTGATTCCGCTGGCTTCTGACTCACTAGTTGGTGAAGTCATTGGTTCTGCTGACTGACTCACTTCTTCACTAATTCGATCTTCCCAAGTAGCTTCCGCACCACTGTGGCCAGTTTGAACTGTCACATAAATTGTTACAGCTGCTACAAGTGCGCCAACAAGGCCAAATACTTTAAATAGATTATTTTTCTTTTTCATAAAGCCACTCCAGAGCAAAATTACCGCTAGCAAAGTAGCAGTTGCGATAACTAATTTCTCACCTAATTCTGAATGTTCAATCGGCAAACCTACTCGAGCGGATAGAGCTTCACCAGATTGTTTTGCCGCAAAAGTTGTGATCAGCGAAACAACTGCAAGTCCAATCAAGACTTTCAGGTACTGCTGGCGCAACTTTGGAACAAAAATCAAAAGTATGAACAGTAAGCAAGTCAACGGCACAAGAACTATTGGCGCATGCACTAATAGTGGATGGGCAGGTAACCCATTGATTAAGTCAATTGCAACAATGTTCATTTTTTTACTATAAATGAAAATGCTTAAGTTGGCTTTTTGAAATTAAGGTGTTGGCGTAGGTGTAGCACTAGGTGTTAAACCAGTGATCGAACCGCCAGCACTCGAAATTCGCCGCAATGCATCGGCCAGACGATCTTGTGCTTGACCGTATGCGGTGAAGTTGCCTTGCGTTAATGCAGCCTGCGCATCTTCATACGCTTGATTTGCATCTTCGATTGCCTGAGCCAATAACTCAAGATCAGTTAAAGTTTCAGGTGTCTCAGGCGTTGTTGGTTCTTCTGGCGACTCAGGTGTTGGAGTTACTGTTTGACCAGTGAAGACTTTATTCAAAGCAGTCGCTAAATCATCCTCGAAGGCCACCTTCGAACCAAATGAAACTAATACTTTTCGAAGTAATGGATAACCTTCACCTTGGCTACCGCGAACATAAACCGGCTCGAAATAAAGTAACCCACCACCAACTGGTAACGAAAGTAAGTTACCTAGTTGAACTTCCGAGCCACCTTGGCGAAGCAAAGACAATTGCGTTGCCACAGTTGGATCTGATTCAAAATTATTTTGTACTTGAATTGGACCCGGAATCGTAGTATTTCGCGGCAGCTGCAAAATACGAATGGTGCCATAATCAGGACCATTGTCTGCATTCACCGCCATAAATGAAGCAAGTGTTTGTCGATTTGCCGGTGCATAGGTACTTGTTAACTGGAATGCAGCTTCACTTTGCCCTGGCATTTTCAGAGTTAAGTAATAAGGAGGCTGTGCTTGTTGAAGTTCTGGTTTAGTCGGATCGATCGGCACAATCCAGAAGTCCTGACCTGAATAGAAAGCTTGCGCATCGTTTACGTGGTAACGAGCCAAAATGTCGCGCTGCACCTTGAACATATCTTCTGGGTAACGGATGTGCTCTAGTACACCAGCTGGAATTGCACTCTTTGGTTGCACAACTTCAGGAAATGCTTTCATCCAAGTCTGCAAAATTGGATCTGCATCATCCCATGCATAAATTCTGACCGTACCGTCATAGGCGTCAACTGTTGCTTTAACCGCATTGCGAATGTATGTGATGTTTCCAGAGTTAAGTGTGATTGAAGTAGCTTGACTGCTAGTTGAATCCGAAGTCGCATCACGCAACGAAATGCGTGCACTGTATGGATAGTTATTCGATGTGGTGTAACCATCGATAATCCACTGAATTCGACCATCAATAACGGCTGGATAAGGATCACCGTCAATTGTTAACCAAGGTGCAATTTTGGCTACTCGATCCTTTGGATTGCGTTCGTAAAGAATCTTTGAATCCGCGGTGATCTGATTTGATAACAAAATATTTGGATCTTGATAATTCACCGCGAAAATTGCTCGCTGCAAAATATTTCCAACGGCAACGCCACCCGAGCCAGTGTAGGTGTTATTAGTTTGCCCGTTTGGACTGTTATCGTCTGGGTAATCTAGTTCTCGATCTTCGCCATTCGGTCCCTTACCAACAATTGAATAAGGAGGAGATTGTTCGCCGAAATAAACGCGCGGTTGGTCAATTTGTAAACCACCAGTTGGCGGAACATCGTATTCAAAGAATGCCGGTGAACCATCACGGCTAACTGTGTTTTCGAAAGCAGCTACCACGCCATAACCGTGGGTGAAGACCATCTTGTCGTTAAACCAGTTTCGCTCGGCGACACCCTCTTGATTGATCTCTCGAACTGCTAGTACAGTTCCACGTTTTACGCCATCAATTAAGTAACGGTCAATGTCTAAAGTGTCGGCAAAGGCATAAAAACCACGAATTTGTTGCAAGTTTCGATAAGTCGGTGACAACAAACTCGGATCAAGAATACGAATATTGTTCAAAGTCGCCGAGTCTTCAGTAAGAACTGCCTCAGACGGATTTTCAATCGCGGCATAGTCAGTTATCTGCACATCGGCTATGTCATAAGCAAGTTTGGTCGCCTCAAGGTTTCGTTCAATAAATGGCTCTTCACGTTGGAATTCACTTGGCCGTACTTGAAATTGCTGAACAAATGCTGGGTAAAGACCGCCGATGATAATCGACGAACCAAGCATGACGAAGAACGAAACAAACGGTAATTGCCAGCCGGGTCTGAAAAGTGAAACAAAAAATAGTATTGCAACGGCAACCGCGATATAAGTCAAAATATTTTTAGCTGGAACTAATGCATTGACGTCAGTGTACTTTAAGCCGGTAATAAGCGAATCAGACTTAACGGCTAGCGAATAACGATCGAGGTAGTAAGCAATGGCTTTTAAGGATGCCAGTAAGCCTAAGAAAATCATCAAATGTTTGCGGGCAACACTAGATGCGATAGATGAGGTTGGGCGCAAACTTCCATACAAATAATGAATTGCCAGGTTTATTAATAACGAAGTTATTAGTGCAGTGAATGCAAAGCCCAGAATTAATCTGAAGAACGGTAATTCAAATACATAGAACGATAAATCTTTACCAAATTGCGCATCCACTTGATTAAACGGCGTTGAGTTTTGCCACTGTAAGAAAACGCGCCACTGCCCTGCTGCTGAAATACCTACTAAGGCACCAAAGAAAAGTGGGGCTAATACAAATGCGGCGCGACGGAAAGTATCAAGCGCTTCACGGTAACGTGCTAATGCAAACTCTTCGGGAGTGCTTGGCAGTTCAAATGGCCTCGCTCGATAGGCCAGTGTTGCTGAAAGCCAAATGAAAAATGCAGTCAGCCCGCCAACGATGAAGAATAGGGCTGCTTTTACACCGAGCTCTTTCACATAAACATCTGTACGTTCAAGTACTGCGTACCACTGCCAGTCCACGTAAAAGCCGGCGAAAATTGAAAAGGCCACAAAAGTAACAACTAGGGCTGTAAGGGCTACGCCGAATCCACTCTTTTTTTGATTCCCGAAATTAATTTGACTCACCCCTTTAGCCTACGATGTTTCGGGCATTCGCGAACTTTGACGTATTTTGAATAAGGCAGACTAGAGCCATGGAAAATAGGGAAAATCTGGCGAATATTGTTCGTGAAGTAGATTCCCATATAGGTGCAGCCGGATGGGATCAACCAGTCCGACTTTTTGCCATAGTTCGCACTGTAGATGTCTTGGCTGCTGAACCACAATTAGCGAATGAACTAAATCTGACGGATGAGCTGGCCTTTACTTCGATCGAACAAGAACTTGCTACAAACCAAGACCTTGAAGAGCTTTTAGCCACCATAGCTTGGCCAGAAAATGTAATTGGCGCAATACTTTCGATCGAACGAATTGTGCTTCCACAAACTGCTCAAAATGAACTACCGGATGAGCAGGATCCAGACTGGTTAGATGGTGTCGCTGCCCATCCAGACCGACGCGATGTTCGCATCATAAGTGCAGTTTTGCGCACTGGCGAAAATCTAAATGCACTTCGCTACCGGGATCACGACGAAATAGATTCCGTTGCTATTTCGGAAAACTTGGTTCCAAACTTAAACGAAAGTTTGTTAGCTACTTTCGCTGACTAACTTTCATCACACTTGCAAATTTGATCTTCAGATAACCCAGCAAATACGTCATCAATATGTTGGCCACAACCTTGCCAGGTAATTTTTTCGCAAGTTGGGCAGTTAACTGGTGAGCACATGATTTTCCTTTGTTCGAAATTATTTTAATGTAGATAAATTTTTAGGAACATTTCGGCAAGGTTAACCCGGCTTGATAGTCTTCGACCGCCTTAATTGCAGAAGTGAGCGTAGTAACCGGAACAACTGTTAAGCCATCTGGAATTCTGGTCACTTCAGCACAATTGTCTGCAGGTGCTAGAAATAATTCTGCGCCAGCATCTGCAGCACCAACTAACTTTCGGCTTATCCCGCCAATTGGGCCAACGTTGCCCTCACCATCAATAGTTCCGGTGCCAGCAATTTTTATTCCTTGGGTAAATGCACCCGGCGTTAATTTATCCATGATTGCCAAACTAAACATCATTCCTGCGCTTGGTCCACCAATATTTGTCTGCGCAAACTCAACATTAAAGTCGCCGACATACTGCATGTCCAAACCGATTCCAACATATGGTTTTACAGATTCATTTTCAGTTGTAGCCGGATCATCAGGTCGGGCCGCTGTTTTGACTGGAACATTCAACTGGTTTCCTTCACGAACCAAAGTAAAAGTAACTGTTGAACCAATCGGATTTTTTTGAACAGCTTGCGCTACTTCTTTAGGTGATTTTGTTTGTAAGCCATCTACGGCAACAACAATGTCACCAGCTTTAAGTAAACCTAATGCGGGTGCCCCCTCAGTAATCGAAGCGATGACAACGTTTTCGCTTACCGGTAATTTCAAATATTTAAGTGCTGCACCTATGGCATAAGTTTGCGAAGAACTAAAAGCTTCAGCATTCTGGAGCCTGTTTTCTTCTTCGGATATTTGCTCGTCATAAAACATTTCGCGCGGAGCAACTTCTTGATCTGGATCAACCAATCCCCAGATTGCTTGGAATAGGTCAATTCCCTCTGATGGGCCACCATATTCAGAGACTGTGGTCATAAACAATGCGCCTTCAGTTGGATAAGTCTGAGTTCCAGAAATCGAAATGAACTCTTGGCCATCAATTTCGCCAACTGTGTCATAAGCCGGCCCGGGGCTAAGTAACACATAAGGTACGCGAATTGAGCCAGCAATTATTAACAGCAACAGCGCGACCAGAGCCCAAGTTGGTCTTCGGTTCAATCGCATAACTCCCCTTTGCTGGCGTACTTAAACTTTACGGCAGTGCCATAACTGCTGAATTTTTCGACTATTTATTTCCGCCAACGGCTAAATACAAATTAACGCCTTAACTAACCCCTGCCCGTAACCTTGTATTACTAGCTACAAGGAGATTCGTGTCTATCCCATTTGGTTTTAGTCCTAATCCAGGTGACAAAAACGATTTAGCGGCCATGTTTGAGAACATGGGCCGAATGATTCGCAATATGGGAAAAACCACTGGCAGCGTCGACTGGGAATCTGCTCGGGACTCAGTAAAAAAGACTTTGAAGTCTGATGAACAGATAACTGACCGCGATCAGCAATCTATGAAAATTGCCACAGAGTTGGCTGACCTATGGCTTGATAGTGCAACTGCCTTTCCACAGTCCGAGACTGCTTTTCGATTGCTAACTCGAAAGCAATGGGTCGATGAAACTTTTGAAAGTTGGAAAAAAATAGTTGAGCCAGTTGCCGAAGGCGTATCAGGTGCAATGACTGGATTGTTACCCGATGGTGAATCAGGCGGCACGTTAGAAATTCCAGAAGAATTTATTTCTTCGCTCCCCCCAGAAATCGCAAACAATCTTCGCGAGACTCTTGCATCAACTGATTTTGCGGCAATAACTGGCCCAATAATGGCAATGGCAAAATCTATGGGCGCCACTATGTACGGAGCTCAGTTTGGTCAGGCACTTGGCAACATGGCGAATGAAGTTCTAAGTACCTCGGATATCGGAATTCCATTAACCGATCATGAAGTCAGTGGTTATGTAGCAACAAATGTTTCTGAACTTGGTAAATCGCTAGGCCTTGATGAAAGCGACGTGCGAATCTATGTTGCACTTCGTGAACGTGCACACCTACGGCTTTTCGCAAACGCGCCCTGGTTAAGTTCGCAAATTTTGGCAGCGATAAGCACACATGCCAAAGGTGTAAAAATTGATACGGCTCGAATTCAAGATGCGATTGCTGGCCTTGATCCAACTAATCCAGATTTAATCCAGAGCACTATTACCCCAGACTTATTTGAACCAGTTCTGACCCCAGAACAAAAGCAAGCCCATGAAAAACTTGAACAACTACTTGCCTTGATTGAAGGCTGGGTTTCGCTAGTAGTTAGCCAGGCAATTGCGAATCGTCTGAGTAGCGCAGTGGCACTCGATGAAGCTTTCCGACGTCGCCGTGCAGCAGGTGGTCCAGCCGAGAAAGTATTTGCCGGTTTGATCGGGCTTGAACTTCGGCCCAAAAGGATGCGGGAAGCCGCCCAGCTCTGGGAACAATTAACTGAAATTAAGGGGCAAGCCGGTCGCGATGAAATCTGGCAACATCCAGATTTATTGCCTTCTCTATCTGACTTAACAGACATAGCTGGTTATTTAGCGGGGCAATCTATCGATTTAATGTCTGAGTTGAATCGCATTATTGAAACAACGCAAGCCCCAAAAGAAGAGGATAACTAAATACCTTCTTTGGCAAACGAATACCCAGCTAAAAACTCTTTAGCTAACTTGTAGTCTTCAAATTTTGCCAAGTATTGATAAAAACGTTCACTGTGATCAGGGACAATTAAGTGAATTAATTCGTGCAGTAGAACTGCATCAATAACATATTGTGGCGCACCTTGTAACCGATGTGAGATTCTGATTTTCCCATCAGCAGGTGTACATGATCCCCACCTTGAATTTTGATTTGTCACCCACATTATTTTTATCTCAACAGGAAATTCATTAAATAAATCAACTTCTAAATATTTACTAACTAATAACTTTGCTCGTTCCTGTAATAACTCGTCAGAAGTCAGCTTCTGATAATGTCCATCCAGTTGCGAGATTAACTCTTCGGCGTAAGTTTTAATTTCGATTAAGGACATGCGAAGTGGTGCAACAATAATTGTTTTGCCATTTTCGCGAAATGCGCCAACAGATTTTTTTCTACGTTTGCTTCTGCGTATTTCATAATCCAACGGTGAATTATCTAAAGATTTTGCCAAGCCACTTCCAGGTTTTTTGGCATTAGTTGTTGAGTTGGGTGGAACGTACTCATCGAATAGCGATGTTTGTTCTAAACCCATGATTTTAGGTTAACCACCAGCAATGACAATTCCCGGTAAAAAGATGAAGCTCTCGAGCCGCGTGCTCAGTCATTCGCCTTCCCCTTGCGAATGCCGGCTCGTTATCTCGAGAGCTTCAACGAAGAATGAATTTACGGGGTATTTAACCGCTTTGCCAATAAAATTCGCAAAGTTCTTGCTAATGCTGTGGAAAAGGCTGGGGAACACTTGGGGAAATATGGGTGGATTACTGGGGATTGGGCGTGGATAACTTGGGGATACCGACTGTGAGAAGCGCAATATTTACCTATTTTTAGGGCTTTTTCCCATTCACCAAATGTGGATAAAAAATAGTTTGCTCACCGGCGCCACATTACGACTGAATCGGTTAAACAAATAAAAACTTGTGGGCAACTAAAGCGAGCAAGCGCTTGAGCAAGATAAGAAGCCGCAATGACAACTACTGATAACTTCAAAACCGCTGCTCTGCAATTTGCACCAGGTGTTCATATTTATTTACTTGATCAGGAAAGAATTCAAATTGGTCTTGATCCGCAGTCTTCACTTCGTTTGCCGGCGCAATTACATAGTTTGCTCAAAAAATGTGATGGCTACACAACTGTAGAAAAGATTTTAGATTTAGCCCAGCTTAAACAACTTGATCGAAATTCAATCGAACAAATACTGAACATGCTGGTCGTACAGGGATTGCTGATTAAAGTTAATTCTGATTTAACGAATTTAACAAGTAATCAGCAAAGTCATCACCTTGACGCTAGTCGAGCAGTCAACGGCAATGCTGAGTTAATTACTCAGCGGGCAAACATTCGAATTTCGGTTGTTGGAGCTGGTCGCATTGGTAGCACTCTTACTTTAATTTTAGGTAACTCCGGTTTTTCAAATATTCGCGTATTTGATTCAAAACCAGTTTCGTTAAATGATTTGAGTCCATGGGGATATAGTCGACTCGACATTGGTTTACGACGCGACTTTGTTTTACAAACTATGTTGGAGCGAATCCATCGGGGTCAACTGAAATCAATGCGTAGTAAAGAAACCAGAAGTAAACCAGATTTAATTATTTACACACCGGATCCACTAGCAGATTTACCATGGTTAGCTCCAGATCTTGCAGATTGGGCCATGCAAATTGATGTTCCCTATTTTGTGATTTCAGGCAGTCCAAAAAGAACACTTGTAACTTCGATTATTCACGGAGCTAATTCTGGTTGCCTTAGGTGCTATCACCTGCATCAAGCTGATCGCGATGAGGTTTGGCCACGGCTTGTTAGCCAACTTATGGGCAAAGAGATTCCAGATCCGACTCCGACAAATTTGGTTTTGCAATCAGCACTATTTGGTTATGAACAAATAACCAACTGGCTTATCGGACAAACGGAAAGTACTTGGCACTCTATTGAAAGTAGTGGCGAAGTGGCTGAATTCTCGTTGCCATTACATCGAGAATGCGGCTGCTTATGGCAAGAGAGCCTAGAAATTTGTTAACTAAGAATTATGTCTCGAAGTAGCGAAGAAGGCTCTCGGTAACCTTTTGAATCTCGATGGCGCGAGTGCGACCAAGAAAGCGCCAGCTGTTCTTTCGCTCGAGTTACTGCCACATAGAGAAGTCGGCGCTCCTCTGCAAATTCTTCAGCTTTAGTCGCATGTGAAATTGGCAATAATCCTTCGCTCAACCCAACGATAAATACACATTTCCACTCCAAGCCTTTTGCCGCATGGATTGAAGCAAGTGTTACTGCGTTTGCACTAGGGGCATATTCAAGTTGATTACGTTGGTCTAATAGCGAAACAAAATCAGCCAAGTTTGCAGCTTGGTTTTCAAGTTCAACATCAGTGGCGAGTTCCACCAAAGTATTTAATGATTCCCACACATCTCTGGCTGCGCGGCCACCATCAGGCGGTGTTTGCCGCCAACCAATGGATCCCAAAATATCTTTAACGGTTTGCGTTAGTTTATGCGCACTGCTGACATGTAGTCCTGCTCGTAGATTAAGCAGTGCATTTTTTATTTCTGGTCGCTCAAAAAATCGCTCGGCACCACGTACTGTTACTGGAATTTCATTTTGTGCCAATGCTGATTCTAGAACTTCAGATTGGCTATTAATCCGAAACAGAATTGCAAACTCACGCGGCTCTATTCCACTTTTGATTAATGTATGTATTTTGTTAGCTACTGCAGTTGCTTCCTCTTCGTCACTGGCATAGTCAATTAGCGAGACTTTTACTCCAGTTTCGTTATTTGTCTTTAACCGCAATGTATTTAGGTCATCTTTAATCAAAATTTGATTAGCGACCTCAACAATCTTTTTTGTGCTGCGATAGTTATTGGTTAACTCAAATTCTTGAGTCCGCGGAAAATAATTCTTGAAATTTTTCAAATAATTTGAAGTAGCTCCGGTAAATGAGTAAATAGTTTGCGATGGATCTCCGACTACGCAGACATCGTCTCGATTCCCCAACCAAAGCTGAAGTAATTCAAATTGCACTGGACTGACATCCTGAAACTCATCGACGGTAAAGCTTCGATATTGTTGTCGAACTTGGGCCGCGATCTCTGGGAAGTTTTCCAAGATTGCTGTGTTGAGTAGTAGAACATCCTCAAAATCCATGGCATTTTGCTCATCCAGCAATGCCAAATAAGCCTCATAGACTTTTGCCACCTGCTCGGTTGTGACCCCAAGCCCAACGCTTCGCCGTAATTCATTTGCTTTAACTCGATAAATCTCAGGTGAATAAATATTTACTTTTGCCCATTCAATTTCACCTGCGATGTCTCGCACCGTTTCAGTCCCGGCATTCACATGGCACTTAGCGGCTGCGGCTGAAACTAATTTAAATTTACTAGGAAGCAAATACGGTAACTCTTTATTAAAAACCTGCGGATAGAAAAATTTAAGTTGTCGCAGTGCCGCACTGTGAAAAGTTCGAACTTGAACTCCACTGACTCCAAGCAGGCTTAGCCGGCTGCGCAATTCGCCGGCAGCTCGAGTTGTAAAAGTTACCGCTAATGTACTTTGTGCATCATGAACACCCGAACTAACTGCATGTGCAATTCGATGGGTAATTGTTCGAGTTTTTCCAGTTCCGGCACCAGCGAAAATCACAACTGGTCCAGATACGCATTCAGCAGCTGCGCGCTGCTGTTCGTCTAGCTGACCCAGAACATTCGACAATTTGGACACCGACCTATTGTGTCAAACACAAAAATTGGTTACTACCGGCACCATTCCGCAGGCATGGGTTGGCCATACCAATCAGCAATTAAGTGCCAGGCAATTGTCGTTTTGTTAGGTAATTGAAGATTTTTCATTTCACAGGCCTGGCTAAATTCATCACGGCTAAACCACTTAACTTCAGCCATCTCAGCTGCGTCAACCTGAATACTGGTGGTCAGAGCCTTTGCCCGATAACCCAACATCAATGAAGCAGGAAACGGCCAAGGTTGACTACCTAGATACTTAAGTGATTTTTGATCTATTGTTATGCCGGACTCTTCTAAAACTTCACGAACCACACAAGCTTCGACTGACTCACCAGCTTCGACAAAGCCGGCCAACGTTGAAAACCATCCTGTGGGCCATTCTTTCCGGCGACCAAGCAATATCCGATTGTTTTCATCTTCAACGGCAACAATCATTGCTGGCTCAGTGCGCGGATAGTGTTCGGATTTATCTGTGGCGCAAATACGTGACCAACCTGCAGCGGCTAACTCAGTTTTATTTCCACACTTAGGACAATACTTATGTCCGTTATGCCAGGCGTTTAATGCAGTAGCAGTTGTCGCCAATCCAACTTCCAACGAACTCAGTTGAGCACCAACGCCACGCAGACTTACCCAACTGGCCTCGGTCAAATTATCTTCTTGCGCAAAGTAACTCAAATAAGTAGTCGTATCGGTGACACCTAAGAGGACAACGCTTTCGTGCAATGTTTTTGAATCAAGTTTTAAAAAATCGGGTTTAACTAAAATCAAAGATAAATCATCGGTCACTGGAATTTTTTCTTGATAAACAACAAGTACTCTAGTTGTTTGCTGATTCCAAACGTCAGTAAGCCAATTTGGATTTGTTCGTAATGCAGCAGCACGATCTACTTCAAATCGAGCAAGCGGCAACTGATTGAGTAATTGACTCACACCTAGAGCCTAGATCAAAGCTTCAAGTTCTTCTCTACTGAGTAGTTTGCTTGGCGGGGTGACAGTTTTTTCGTTGACATAGTAGAAAACCGCTTGAACTTGTGCTGGATCGCATTGTTTTAATTCTGCTAATGCATGTCGATAAATACTCAGCTGTAACTCATCGGCTGATCCAGGCTTGCCGGTTTTCCAATCGACTACAAGCCAGCCGCTGGCCTTCGGGTCATCTACAGTTCCAGCAAACACTGCGTCCATGCGACCAATCCATGTTCGACCATTAACTAAAAGCGAAAATGCTACTTCGAGCGCCTCTGGTGGCCGGTTAGCAAACACTCCATCTTTAAATGCAGTTTTCATTTCTTCAAGGATCTGATCTGAGTAAATATCGGCATCGCCTGCACCTGGCAGTGATTCTGGATCAAATAAGGCTCGTTGTTTATAAAATTCTTCAACCCAAGCATGGAAATTGGTGCCACGCGTTGCAGCTGGTGAAGGTTGCTTTGGCATCGGGCGAACTAGCGCCTTTAAGAATTTCTCTTCATCTTTTTTCAGTGCCATTACTTGGCTAGCCGATAAATTAGCTGGCAACTTAACAATGCGTTCTGTTTTTAGAGTTTGCTCAAAATCA
>JACCDX010740305.1_pt1 | contig 12936 bp, 15 predicted proteins | sample 7449681 | NCBI WGS metagenome assembly JACCDX01 (sample SAMN15323450, study PRJNA562643) | freshwater metagenome | isolation source: river surface water | place: USA:Blue River Watershed | collected 2017-08-18
CCAAATCGTAAATTGGTTTCCATCCTAATGATTCTAATTTCTCATTTGATACGATATAGTTTCTCTTATCAAAATCTTCTTTGAAATCATCTTGCTTAATTACTAAAGATGGAATATGTGTTTTAATTTTTTCTGCTAATTCTAATTTACTTAAGTTAGCAGTAGATAAACCTACATTGAATGCCTGTCCTTTACATTTATCGTAATTCTCAATAATAAATTGGAATGTACGAGCAATATCCTGAACGTGAATGTAGTTTCTTTTAAAGTGCGCTTCAAACAATACTAAGTACCCATCAACTACACTCTTATATGTGAAATCATTTACTAAAAGGTCCGTTCTCATACGAGGTGATACACCAAACACAGTTGCTAATCTTAGTGATACCCCATTACCTTTTGCTAACATTGCGTTTTCAGCATCACACTTAGTTTTAGCGTAAAGTGATAATGGATTGAATGGCGATTCTTCGGTGATAATTGTATCAGATGAACCATATTGAGAGTTTGTGTTAGGTAATACTAACTTTTGGTCATCTCTTAATACTCCCAATACATCAACTACTTGCTGATAATTTACCGCTACCGTTAATTCTGGATTAGCTTTACATGCAGGCATACCCACAATTGCTGCTAATGGAATTATTACATCATGCTCACCAACTAATTTTTGTAATAATTCTTTGTTTCTAACATCACCCAATTCAAATTTGAAACCATCTCTTTTGAATAAATGTAATAAAGTTACTTGGTCATACATTAAGTTGTCCAATACCGTAACTTCATAATTGTTATTTAATAAATGTTCTGCTAATGTAGAACCTAAATAACCAGCTCCTCCTGTAATTAATACTTTACTCATTTTATTCTATTTTTTATATCGTTATATACTATTGTTAATCCATCCTTTAAAGATGTTTTTGCTTCCCAACCTAATTCTTTTTTTGCTAAACTACAATCACACCATTGTCCCCAAATGACTGTGTTCTTTGTTGTATCCCATTCAATCTCAATATCCTTCCCACTAATCTCAACAACAGTGTTTGCTATTTCTTCAATGGTACATCTTTCACCCTTACCAACATTATATGGCCCAACGATTTGCTTTGTATCCATTGCCCCAATCATCTTCTCAATACAATCCAAAGCATCATCAATGTAACAATAAGAACGAGTTTCTTTTCCAGTTCCCCATACACTAAATGGTACTTCAGGGTATTTGATTGCTCTATGTGAGAACACAGGTATAACCGAACCACTCTCTAACTTAAAGTCCTGATTTGGTCCGTAGATACCAATGAATCTTGCTATTGCTACTTTCATCCAATCATTCTCAACTACTGCTGATTCAATTGCTTTCTCACCAATCAACTTTGCCCAACCATATGTTAGCTCCGGATTGGCTGGATACGCATCTGATTCTTTAATCATTGGAGAATCTGCTATTGTTTGTAATTCTTTTGGATAAATGTGTGCTGATGATGCGTAGAAGTATGTATCTATTTTATTTTCTATGATACCTCTCAACACATTGCTGTCCATTTTCATATTTGAGTTCATCACATCATATGGTTTAGATAAGTAAGTCCCAATACCACCAACTTTAGATGCTAAATGAATTACAATATCTTTATTTTTGAATAGATGACTTACTTGCTCATAGTTAGTTAAATCATAGTAAACTAATTTTATTTTTGATTTAACTTCTTCTAAAAACTCAGTCTTACCTCTTTCCAAATTATCTATTACCGTAACTTCGTGTCCTTGCTTAACCAATCTTTTAACTAAATGCGAACCTATGAATCCGGCACCACCTGTAACTAATATTCTTTTCATTATAATACGAAATAATTTATTTTATCTTTTAAATGTAGATATTTTTTATTTATATAAGTTTTATCAACTACTTCATTATCTACAATTGAATTATCCAAAACAAATTCAAAATTATTATTGGTTAAATATAAATCATATTCTTCTGGTTTTGGATTATTTTCATAATGATTAAATGTGTTTATTTCACAATTTAGATATACTATTTTATCCAAATAAGAACCAGCACTTTTAATGATATCCAAATCTTTTCCTTGAGTATCTATTTTTACCAATTCAATATATTCAAACCTTTCCCAATCTATTTTTTCTAAAATATCAGATAATGGATAAACATCAACATCACTTAACTCTGCAACAGAATCTCCCAATGCTTCTGTTGGTTTTAATAAAGATGATACTCCAACATCTCCACGCATATGATAGAATGGTTTAGTTGTTTTTGATTCAACATTATCTAAAGCAATGTTTAATAAAATAAAATTTGGATTTGGATATGAATAAGATACTCCGTTTTGATGTGCAATTAATCCATTTGTTATTATTCTATCAGCGGCATATTTGTTAGCTTCAATTCCTATTATAAAGGTATCATTTGTTTGGCTTATCCAAATTGCAGAATTGGGTGCACAATAACTTAAACCAATATCTAATCTTATATTTTTTATATGAGATGGTATTACAAATTTACCATTTTCATCTAAGTACATTTCTATCATTATAATCTTGCGTTTTCTTTGTTAGCTAAATACCATTCAATAGTTTTCTTTAAACCATCTTCCAATGAAGTTGATGGCACATAACCAAATGCTTCTTTGAATTTATCCATATTGTAAAATCTTTTAGGTTGCCCATCTGGTCTAGTTGTATCCCAAACAATCTCACCTTCATATCCTACTAACTTAGAAATAGTTTCATTCAATTCTTTAATAGATGTTTCTACACCAGTTCCCAAATTAAAAGGACCTGTTTCATTACAATCCATCGCATCTATGATTGCTTTAACAGTATCACCAACATATAAAAATTCTCTAGTTGCTACACCAGTTCCCCACACCTCAACAGTTGGTGAATTTGATTCTTTAGCTGCTATGAACTTTCTAATTAATGCCGGAATTACATGTGAATTCTCTAAATGGAAATTATCATAAGGCCCATATAGATTAGCTGGTAATAATACAGTTGTATTGAAACCATACTGCTCTCTATATGCCCATCCACCAATTACTAAATTTTTCTTAGCCAATGAATAACCATATGAGTTCATATCAGGCAATCCATTCCAAAAATCATCTTCTGAAAATGGTACAGGTATTTCTTTTGGATATCCACATCCTGCTGCCAATGATACTAACTTTTCAACACCATTGATATAAGAGTAATGATTAATCAATACACTCATCATTGCGTTTTTATAAAAAAAATCGCCAGGTCTTACTTTGTTAGCAGCAATACCACCAACCAAACCAGCGATGTGTAATACCACCTCAGGTTTGTTTTCTTCAAAGTACTTTTTTACATCAGCTTCAACAGTCAAATCAACTTCGGATGATGTTGGTGTTAAAAGATTTGTAAATCCTTTTGCTTCTAATTCTTCTACTAAATTTTTACCTACGAAGCCACTTGCTCCGGTTACTAGAATCTTTTTGTTTTTAAATTTTTCTATATTCATATTATCTATTTTTATAAATTTCTAATTCATATTCAGTACACAATAAATCACTGTCTCTACCGTTTATATGATGAAATGAATTGTACCCATAACTTTTTAGTAAAGATACTATTTCATTTCTATCATACCCAAACATACCGCTATTTTCATTAGTATATTCTATCGCTATTATTGGTTTATATTTTCTTAAAACACCCTCACCACCTTTTAATATATTTAATTCAGAACCTTCTGTATCTATTTTTATAACATCTAATGAGTCTAATTTTAATTGTAAGAATACAGAATCTAAAGTTTTACAATCTATATTAATTATGTTATAATCTCCAGATTTAGAATCATATGCAAATCTTTCTTTTGGATTTGGTGCAAATGTTGATAATCCGTGGTCCGTTACATCCATTGGAATTTTTAATTCAAATGCGCCCAATGTATTTGATAAGCCCAAATTAAATGCAATTACTCTATCTTTTAAATTATTTAATTCTATATTTTCTAAAAGTGTTTCAAATGTATTTGGGTTTGGTTCAAAAGAATATACTTTTAAATCAGGATAAAATAATGATATAAATGAAAAATTTCCTTTATTTGCACCAATATCAAAAAAAGTTTTAATTTTTTTGTGTTGCGATACTTCACTCATAGCATTAGATAATTCAGATATTATATCAATTTCATCAACACCACTCATATCTCTATCAGACATTATAACTTGTTTACCTTTTAAATCAAAAGTATAACTCATATTATTGTATTTTTTTAATTAAATTTTTAATTGAATATTGTTGTACATGTTCATATGCAGATTCAATAATATGCCAATAATTTTCATAGTTATTTGTTATATCAGTTATCATAGATTCTAATTGTTCAAAATTTTCCCAATATAAAAAATGTTTGTTTGGTTCAAACCATTCTTCTATAACATTCCAATCATCTTTATACATTAACATAAGTGTTTTACATGCAGCCGCTTCAACCATTCTAGTTTTCATTTGCGGCATTATTTTATTTTGAAATGTTATATCAATGTTTTTAAAAGAATTTATATTATCTATCATTTTTAAATTATCTATATGCTGTTGATTTAAAAATAATAAATTAAATCCAACGCTAATTTTAGATTTACTTAAAATATCCCACTTTTCCTGAGATGGTATATCAAAATGCGTTATTAATTTTTTTATATCTTCTGTTTGATTGTGGTTAGATATTGTTGAAAAATTATATTTAAATTTTTTTATTGTATTTAGTAAATCATAATATAATTTGTGGTGCACATTTCCATAATAAATTACATCATTTGTTTTATCGGATATTTGTACAGAATTATATTTTTCAAAATATTTTTCAGGATAAGGAAAACAAATTGGTGTATATAAAGTATTACTTATTTTATTAATATCGTTATTTAATACCTCTGCTGTATATGGACATATAGTAAATACTTCATCAAAGTAAGATTGTTTAAGTATATCCATAGGTCCTTGAATTATATCACAAGGTTGTACAGTATTTATAAAAAGTTTTTTCTTAGATAATTCGTATTGATTTTTTACATCATCACTATCAACAGATTGCCATCCCCAAAATAAGACTGTATCTTCGTTATTATCATTATAATCCATTAAATCAAAATGCTTAACTATACAATCTGTATATTCCCCACCTTTGTTATATAATACTTTCATATATTTTTATTTTGCGAAAAACATTCCGTAATTTACACGTCTTTCAGGTTGTATTAATCTATCCAATTCTAATTCTTCTCTTGTGTAGAATTTTTTTGGATATTCTAAGTAAGGGTCTCCTTTCTCAGAAAAAGTTGCTTTTTCAAAAACATCCCCTTCATCAAACCAACCAATCACTCCAAATTGATTATACCCTAATGATTCCAAATGGTCTAATATTTTATTTAAATTTATAAATTCTTCTTCATGCCATTCAAAACAAATATCATTTACCTTTTGCGTTAATCCACTTAATACTGTGTATTCATATCCTTCAACATCAATTTTAAGTAAATCAGGTATACCATACCTTTCAATCATACTATCAATTGTTATAGATTGCACTTTAATTGGTGGAGCCCATTTGATTGAATTAGCTTCTACATTTTTACTACCTTTTGTAAATCTAGAGTTTTCCATAAATTCGGTGGATGCAGTTGACACTCCCGTTGCATATGGTGATACATAAAAATCAATAGCATCTCCCTCTACATTTGAAACCAAATTATTCAATAATGAAAAGTTATAATTTGTAAAAAAATGAGAAGATACATTGTTACATAAAGTTGGATTAGCTTCCACAGCTATTACATTACAATTTGGATATTTGTTAAAGCAAGTTTGTGTAAACTCACCAACATTAAAACCTATATCAAATATTAAATTCATATTGTTTATTTTAAAATATATTCTTTTGGATAAAATTTATCTCTTTTTAAATTAGGTTCATCTGGATGATACCATTCAGGTGCTACCACAATTTTATTTGGATTTGGATTAACATATGCAGCCCACCAACCAAATGAACTAACATGCGATAATATATTATGGTCACAACTCATAATTCTACAATAATCATCAATTTGCTCCTGTCCTTCTGAAAATATAAATCCATCTTCTCCAAAGAATTGCTTACACCATGCTACATCAGTACTATTATCTTCATTAAATCTTTGCCCACCAGTGAATACTAAGAACTTTACATTCTTACCATCAAATACTTTCTTAGCTTCATTAAAATATGTTTCATACACCCCACCTGGTTCAAAGGCTTGTATTAATCCAGTTTGCCCGTTGGTCATATTATCACCTCTCCTAACATGAACACTTACAATTTCGCATTGATGTTGTTGTTTTAATAAATCAACATAGTTCATCGCTTTATCCAAATATTCATTTTTTGGTGTAAGTTCTTTTTTAATTTGTTCTTCAATATGCTCAAAATAGAATATACTTTGAAAATAACCATCTATTGTTGTATTATCAGGCAAATTAAAAAAGTTTTCATCGTATTTTTGCCAAGTTGGTTCTTCGTATAAATTTTTCAAAGTATTAACATCGTTTTGTGTTAAGTAATCACACTCAATGTTAAACTTATCCAACAAACTAATTTGACCATGCCAACTCATTGTTTGTGGATTTGGTATTTTCATATCATAACCATTTTTAGTTGCCAAACCTTTAAGAGCTGCATACTGAAATAATTGATTACCCAATCTTCCGTTTTCACCTAATTTATGAAATGTTACCATTACTCAATAACTTTATTATTTTTAAAAACAGTGAATTCAGTTAAATCTCTATAACCATTTAATTCACCTTGGTCTGAATTGTGTAAAGGTAAGTTTTGCATTACTGCTAAACCTTGTGCGGCTTGTTGAGGAGTCATATACATATTCCAACCTAAGAACTCAATATCATCATCCTTATAGTATTTCTCACTTCTACCTTCATAACGAGCTCTCTTAAACCATTCAGCTGCTTTAGGGTCATCAGTTAAAATCATACCACCTTTCCAAATTGGTAATATTTTTTTAATGTGGAATGATAATCCCATATAAGTTCCAGGCATATACATATCCTTTGTGAATCTTTTAGCTGCATCCCAAATTGGATATGGTTTTAATTGATATGCACCCACCCAATGATTTGTTTCAGCTCTCTTATCAAAGATAACTTCTCCACCAGCATGGATAATTGATTGTGGTACTGAAAGATATGTTTTAGAAGGTATCGTAACCTCTTTAACTCCCAAATACTTACAAATAAGGAATAGTGCATTTGTACAACTATCAATTGAAATAGCGTATGGAGCACCAGTGTACTCTGCTACTTCTTCTTCAAACATCTTTACGATTTTGTATGGATTGTGTAATTTTATCATAACGTTTAATTTTCTTTTATTATTTCTATACAAAGGATATTCTTATCATTTACCATAACAAGTCTACCATCTTTTGTTTCAAACTTTGTAAACTGACCTTGCTTAATTGAATCAGTATCTACTCCATTGAATGTTCTTTTTTCTCCACCAACAAAATGTAAAATCTTAGAAACATATTTTCCTTTTGCGGTTATTGAACTCTTTAAGCTAACCATTTTATCTTTTAATTTATAGTATGTAAAATTATCATCTCTATCACTCACTTCAAATCCACAACTAAGGAATAACTTATCACTAGCAATATTACCATGCTTTACTTTAGCGTATGCGGTTGGCCATATAGCCATAGCAGATTTTATCATAAACTTACCAACACCCATTCCAAAGAAATCGGGATGAGTACATACTCTAATATCATCTTCAATCACTCCCACATATCCTGCGGGGTTACCATCTACTAAAGCAATGCGATAATGTTGTGAATTATCTGTCATATACTTTATCTGCTGTTCTTCGGTAATCGGTTGTGTTTGTAAAAAACCATCAATTACCCTAGCATCCATTCGGAGTTTTCTAACAAACTCCCAATAGTCTTTTGTACATTCTACTAATTCCATATACAAACTTTATTTAAATCACCACCACCAGCATAATACCAAAATCTTTTTAAATAATCTCTTTCTATTGGCATGTTCATCATTGGTGTAAGGCATGTTCCAATATCAATATAAGAGTTATCAGGGAAATCTCTGAATAATTCATATACTGCCAAATTAGTGAATGTTGAAGCTGAAAATAAAAACACGTGATTTTTAATGTTATTCTCTTTAATCCATTTTCTGATTTCATCAATTTTATCATAATCATTTATAAATGCGTTATATCCAACTCTAAAGTCTTTTACAAAGAATGGAAATTTTGTTATATTTGCATCTTTATGTCCAACGAATACACATTCTCTATTATAAAAAAGAGGTAATGTATATTGAATAAACAATGGATAATTTGCGTTTACCCATAAGTTTGACCAAGTCAAACTTTCATCATCACCATCATGCAATTCTACTTGCCAATCAAAGTCTTTTTTACCACAACAACAACTACAAGTTATACCCTTATAATAACCACTTTGTCTATGTTTATATGCCGTAATCAGTTTATCTCTAAATTCTGAATGTTGTTTTGGGTCATAATGTTTAAAATCAGCAGGTTCATAAACTCCCATTTGTTTTTGCTCACCTATTTGAATTAAACCTTTATCTAATTTTAATTCTTTATCTTGCAAAATATACAATTCTCCATCAGAATATCTAGCAAATGCAAAATTTTCTTTCTTTCTTATTTTATCTGTAAAAATAGAAAAATGTTCTCTAAAGTTTTTGTTCATTTTTTAAAATTTTATAAATTTTTTCTGATGCGTTTCCATCACCATATGGACATGGTTCACAAATATACGAATTCTTTTCCAATTCACCAAATAACTTAGTAAGTTTTTCTGGTTCTTCGCACATATGTAAATGTCCTGTTTTAATAGCTTCAGGTCTTTCGGTTGTTTTTCTACAAACAATAACCTTTTTATTAAAAAATGTTCCTTCTTCCTGTAACCCACCACTATCTGAAATAACCAATTTACAATCTTTAAGAAGTTTTATCATCTCATCATGTGTCATTGGGTCTATCACAATTACATTATTCAATAAATCTCTGTGCTTTTGAACATTTGGATTTGGATGTATTGGTAATATGAATTTATATTGTGGATAATCAATTGCCAATTGGTTAATTACTTTAAACCATTCATCCATCCAATGATGATTTTCTCTACGGTGTAATGTAACTAAAATAGTATCACCATAAGTTCCAGTACCATATTTTGTAAGATTATCCAATACAGTATTTCCAACTATATGGATATCTCCTTTTACTCTTTCTGCATTTAAATTTTCAGCAGAAAGCTGTGTTGGTGCAAAGTTAATATCTGCTAAACGAGCAATCATTTGTCTATAACCTTCCTCTGGATAAGGATTTTCCAAATCGTAACTACGGAGTCCCGCTTCTAAATAATAGATAGGTAATCCTCTGTGATATGCTGCTATTGCACATGCAAAAGCGGAGGCTGTATCACCTTGCACCAACACACCACTAAAGTTGTAATGTGGAAAATATTCCATACAACCAATCATAATAGAATCTAATCTAGTATGACGAAAACTATCTTTAATATTAACTTTAAAATCTACATTAACATCTTTTAAAAGGTCTTCATGCTGACCTGTAAATAATGTTTTGTAATGAGATTTTGGTAAAAGTTCCATTAAAGCTTTTACTTTTAACCATTCTGGTCTAGTACCAAAACATATTAATATAGGATAATCTTTACTCATTTTCAAAATATTTTGGATATGGAAAATCATTTGCTTTTTTAAATCGTTCTACAAAATCAATTCCCCATTCATTTTTTACTTCACCATGCTCTTTAGCTCTTGGAGGCATATAAACATTTAAATTATTATCTAAACAAAATTTTAAAAGTTCTACACCAACCTTACTATCAATTCCTTTGGATACTTTTACATCTATTTTTGATGATTTGTAATCTTTAGTATCAGGTCCATTAATCAAAAGGTCTTTAAGTAATTCAATTGTTAAATCATCACATTTATCACAAAATGTGTTCATATCAGAATCAACATCATAACTGAATGATGCTGTTTTTAATATGGTGCCATTATCAATCTTTTTATCCAATTCCATTAAAGATACTCCCCAAACTCCATTGTTCAATATTCTACCCCAAACTAATGATGCTCCTCCCTGAACATTTGGTAAGATTGCTCCGTGATTACCAATTACTTTAAATTTTTCTATTATATACGGTGGTACATATCTAGAATCTCCTAAAGAAATTATTTGCTCAACATCATATTGTAAAGCATCTTCCCAATTATTAGTTTTTATTAAATTAATATTATTACTTTTAGCAAATTCATTTAAATCAACTGAATTAACTTTATTTTCTAATTGGTCATCGGGTAATCCAAATATGAATACCACTTCATGCCCTAATGATAAAAGTAATTCCAATCCTTTTAAAGTTTGCTTAGTATTGCCAGATACTCCTACTTTCATTTTTTATCCATTATTACTTTTGCAAATCTATTAGCTATTTCAACATTACCTTCATGTGTGTAATGAACACCATCAATAAGATGCTTTTCCATATCACTCATGTCTACTATTTTAAAGTTCATTTCTTTTGATAATTTTTCAACAACAGAAGTATATTTTTTAGTATATTCTTTGTTATTCAAATAGAAAGGTGAAAATCCTAATTCAGGTACAGTAGCAACAATTACATTCATTCCATGTGCTCTTCCTGAGTTGATAATTTGCTTTAAATTATCTTCATAGATGTCCAATGGTGTTGGAATTTTAGTATCATTAGTGCCTATCCAAAGCAACATTATTTTACAATCTTTATTTCCTTTAATAATATTCCAACTTCTTCGTAAAAGGTCAGAACTTGTTTCTCCATTAACTCCGTAATTATGGCAAATGTAAAATTCTCCTGTTTTATCGGTAAGTACTTTACCCAATTCAGCTGGATAGCTTCTTCCATATCTATCTCTAGCTCCATAAGTTAGGGAATCCCCTAAACACAAAATTTGATTCCAAATCATAGTTTTATTTTTTTAGTTTTTATCCATTACAAGTTTCCAACCATCACGTCTTTGCTTGTTAAAGTATTCGTTCATAAGATTTTTAAAAGGTGTGCCATTCGCACTCAATTGATTTGTTTCCCATAGTGAATTTTGGTCTCCACCATATTCAGCACCTTTGATACTCCCCCACATTTCTTTATCATTTTTAGGATGTGGTGGTACATAAGATTTTAATCCACCATATTTTTGTAGCATATAACTTAAATGCATATCTTCACCACAAATGTTATATTTTGGGTCAGGCAACTCTCTAAACATATGAGATAACCATTCTTTTTTAAAGAACCAACTATGCCCTAACCAATCAACTTCTACTGTTTTTTCATTATTACCAGCATCCGGCCATCCAAATCTAATATAATGTTCAAAATAGGATGAATGTTCAGGCGGTAATGGGTTTAAATACAATGCGCCTACCGTTCCCAATACCCCTTCTGTTTCTCCAATTGTATTTAAACAATTCTCTAACCATTTTTTACCAGGTATTGTATCATCATCAAATACACAAATATAAGGATTCTTTGCGTTTAGTGCATAATAAAATCTTGCCCATACACCAAAGTTATAATTACAATATGCAACGGGAACTTCTGTACCAATATCATAATTAATCAAATCATTATCACCAGGATTGTTATACCATACCAATATTTCAGTTGGTTTTACTGTTTGATTGTTTAGAGCTTCTATTTGTTCGGTTAAATTTGCTCCTCTTTTATAACCATTTAAAATTGCTGTAATCATTATTTTATTTTAATTTCAATTTTTATTTGTTCTCCATTTGGTAATGAATATATTGCGTGTGTTGGTGTAACAATATATTCTTCAGCTCCTTTGTTTACAAAAAAATCTTTGTATTGATTTCCCTTTCCACTTTTCAAATATGCTACCGTACAATGTGGATGATAATCAGGAAAAGATGTTGTATGTGGTAACTTAGTTAATTCGGCATTTGCTTTGTGTAAATAAGCTCCTCCTCTAGTTGGATATGCTACATCATATTTTAATACATCAAATTTTTCGTTCTCAAATAAAGATGGATTATGTAATTTCAAATCCCCAAATGTGTATTTATCTAATACCTTTGTAACATCTTCTAAAGTTACTTCTTCATGTAATCCATAAAGTAAAGTACAATGTGGCTCTAACTCAATACCAGTGTTTCCATCATCAGTACATAAATGGTCAGGTCTAATTGTATCCTGCATTTTAATTACATCAGTTGGAAATCCGAAGTATATCATTATACATCCGTATTGATGCCTACCTTCCATTAATAGTTCTTTTAATTTTATCATTGTAAATAATTTTCCATTCTTTTTGTCCAAACTTCCTGTGAATAACAAGCTTCATAATTTGACTTTGCCATTTTTGAACACTCATTGTAAAATTCTTTATCATCCCTTAATCTTATTGCTAATTCTCTTGCGGATTGTAAATCTTCCACATCTACTGAAAGCGATGGATGACAAAGTAATTGAGTATCTACATCAGCATTACCAATACAAGGAATACCAAAATATGCACAATTGAGAGCGAATGTACCAGCTGCTACCGTTGGCATCATATGAACTCCATATTTAAATGTGGATAATATTTTCATCCATTCACTCCACATCATTCTTGGTAAGTGATTTAATGAACCACCCATATCTTCGTTTTCTCTAGTAGCATGGGATGTTTGTGCCCAAATAGGAACTTCAAAATTATCAGCTATCATATAACTTTCAAATCCACCATACCATCTTGCGAAGTTACCACCTATAATTGCTTTATCTTCCTGTGTAGGTACTATATCTTTGATTAGAGTATCAA
>JACCDX010416043.1_pt1 | contig 12935 bp, 9 predicted proteins | sample 7449681 | NCBI WGS metagenome assembly JACCDX01 (sample SAMN15323450, study PRJNA562643) | freshwater metagenome | isolation source: river surface water | place: USA:Blue River Watershed | collected 2017-08-18
AATGTTTGATGAAATAAGAAAACACTTAAGAGGTTAACATATGGCTACCACAGTCGACAACTATAAAATAAAAGTAACCGTTGAAGGTCGCGAAGGTCTTAAAAATCTTAAAAAAGACATGGAAGATTTTGGCTCCTATGGTGGGCCAATGCAAAATAGTATTAATGGTATTATTAGTAGATTAGGTCCTTTAGGTCTTGCTGCTGGAGTAGCAGGTACTGCTTTTGTTGCTTTAGGTGGTTACGCATTGCGAACGGCTGCCGAATTAAGTGATGTTGCTGGTAGTTCGGGTATTGCAGCCAGCCAGTTAATGAGCCTAAAAGCCAGCATTATTGAAGCAGGAGGTAATGCTGATGATTTTGCTACTATTGCTAATAAGTTAAACCAAAGCGTTCAAGAAGCCAGCGGCGGCAATGAAAAACTACAAGATGCTTTTAAAACATTAGGTGTTTATGTTAGAGATGCCAATGGTCAACTACGCCCAACGGGTGATATTCTTAATGACATTACTGCTAAAGCACGAGCAGGTGAACTTGTAGGACAAAAATATGCTGCGGCAATCGATATTGTTGGTAAGAATTTATCTAAGATTGATCCAACCCAGTTAAACAGTCTGCGTGATAGTGTTAAAGATGAGCAGATTAAAAAGTTAGATGAATATGATCAAGCAATCGATAGAGTTAAAATCAGAGTCAGTGAAAAAATTGTAACATTTTTTGGTCAACTTGCTTTAGATATTGAAAAAGCATCTAAAGCACATGATGAGTTGGAGGCTAAACTTAATCAGCAAGGTAAAGGGCAAGTAATGCCAGAAGTTACTGGAACTATTAGAGGTATCTTGGGCCTACCACCAAGAACAACTGAACCTCCAATTACTCGTACATTGTCTGAACAAGAAAAAGCGGACGCAGCACGCCGAAAACGCGAAGAAGAAATGGCAAGACTAATGTCTCCTTATAAATCTCGTGCAGGTATTCGTGCAGAAGGGCAAGGTGATTTTGGACCAACTCCTGAAAGCGTATTAAAAGCCAGAGAAGCCAGTGCAAAAAGAATACAAGATAGTATTATTGAAACTCAACGCCAAGGCGATCTACAGTTAAACACTGAAAGATTAAATGCTATAATGATGTTTGCTGATAAGCGTAGTGCTATCGAGCAAAAAGCAGAATCGCAAATTAAAGATTTAAGAATTAACAGTGATGCAGAAATTAAAAAAGCAAAGTTAGATATCTTTGCTCAAGAAAAACTATCACAAGAAGAAAAAGAAAAAGAACTTGCTCAGAAAACTTTAGAAATCAATGCAAAACTGGCCAGTGACATTGCTCGTGTTAGGGGTCAATCAGCAGAACAACTTGATGCAGAAGATAAAAGAATACAAGATATCATAACTCAAAGCAAGGCTCGTGTTGTTGAAGAAGAAGCATTAAATGAACTTCTTGCTAAGAAAAACAAATTCTTTACAGACAATGCTACGGCTACTGATAGAGAAAGACAACGAGCACAAGAACTATTTGATCTTGAAGAAGAAAGATTAAAAATATTAAGACAAATAGCCTTAATAAAAGATATTCCTCCTGAAGAAAGAATGCGTCGCGAGCAAGAAATCAATGACATATTTGACAAGAGACGAATCTTAACTGAGCAACAGCAATCAGCAGATCAGAAACTTCAAGAAAACTTTAATGCAGGATTTGTTAAAGCCTATAGACAATATGTTGAAGATAGTCAAAATGCATTTGAACAAGCAGGACGATTATTCAAATCTGTAACATCCAGTTTTGAAGAAAATCTAACACAATCATTGGCCAAAGGTAAACTATTGTACAAAGAGTTTTTCTTAGATGTTGTTCAACAGTTGATTAGAAGTAATATTCAAAATCTTATTGGACAAATATTTGGTGGAGTTGCTGGTGCAAGTCGATTGAATACTACATCAAACATTTTTAAGAGCCTATTAGGCTTTGCCAATGGTGGTATCATTCCAACTAATAGTCCAGTAGTAGTAGGAGAACGCGGTCCAGAGTTGCTGGTAGGTGCATCAGGCAATCGTGTTATTCCAAATAATCAGTTAGGCGGTGCAAGTGTAACTTATAACATCAATGCTGTTGATGCAATGAGTTTTAAATCTATGTTGGCTGCTGATCCTTCATTCTTATATGCGGTTACTGAACAGGGACGCCGCAGATTACCAGGAGTAGCATAATGAGTTTTCAATGGGTATTTGACAAAGCAGAAAGTATAAGCATCAACAAGCGTGCCATTGTTGGTCAGACAATCACAAGAAATCAAACAGTTCGTGCTGTCAGTAGAGGCAGTGCTATTCGAAGATTTACTGTAAAGTTACCTGATGGTATGCGTTGGAGTGACACTGCTACCTACATACAGGCATTAGATACTGCGGATAAGTTTACTAAAGAAACTATCCATGTTACTGACTATGGTGATTGGGTCACAGGCGGAGATATAAATCCAGCAACCAATTATACTGTAATTTGTGTAGAGTTTCCTAACTGGACCATTGGTGCAAGAGATCAAGTATTTTGGAGTGGGCCTTTTGTATTTTATGAGGCATTGGTATGATTAATCTAAGTAGCAGAACATCTATAGAGATTGCTACATTAGTTAAATGGGAAGTTCCTGATTTCAGCACTGCCTATGTAACAGACTACAATTCATCTATAACTTACAGTGGCAACACTTACACCAATATTGGTACATTGTTAGATATTAGCAGTACCAGCAGTGAACTAAAACCAAGTCCCGGTGAACTAACTATTAACCTTAGTGGTATTCCTACCGGAACTATCAGTGACTTAATCAGTCAACAGATTAAAGGTAGTGATATTACTATCTATAGAGCATTTTACAGTGCAACAGATCACACTGCTGTCAATGTAGTTACAGGTTCTAATGTTGTTTTGCTTTACAAAGGTATTGTAACAAACTATAGTATTTCTGATAGTGTTGATGTAGCCAGTCAGATTGCTGTTAGTACTATTGTTCTAACCTGCAACAGTATAGTAGAAGTTTTAGGTGTTAAGACTAATGGTCGTAGAACTAACATTGCTGACTTTCCCGATGATCAAAGTATGAGCCGTGTGCAGGCACTGGCGGAAAGTAACTTTAACTTTGGAGCCAGATAATGGATTTTTTTAAGACAGCATGGAACTGGGTTAGCGGCAGTAGTGTAACATCTACTTTGGCACGATTGGCCATACTTGGATATTCCAGCCGATTACTAACCAAAGCATTAGAAAAAGAAAATAACAAACCTGACAAAGGTGTTAGACTACAACTGAATCCAAGTTCAGAGAATGTAATACCAATCCTCTACGGTGAGGCATATTTTGGCGGTAACATCACTGATGCACAAATCAGTGCAGACTACAAAAAGATGACCTACTGCTTGACTATTGCTGAAGTAACAGGTTCGTTGTTTAGTTCAAGTGCTGCCAGTGCCTATACACTTGAAGGTGTTTATTTTAATGGTAACACGGTATTATTCAAAGCCGATGGTGTAACTGTCGATTACACACTTGATCCAGATGGTAATCAAGATATCAGTGCCAGAGATTTGATTAAGGTCTATTTCTACAAAGGACAAACTCCAATCCAACCTTATGGTTATAGCGGAACAACACCAGCAAGTTATACTGTCATGCCCGGCTGGACTGCTGAAACACATCCAATGACTGATTTGCTGTATGCCGTTGTTGAAGTTACCTACAACCAAAAACAGAATATCAATAGTTTACCTGATATTACTTGGCACATTACTAATACAATGACTAAGCCAGGTGATGTACTCTATGATTACATGACCAATAGTAGATACGGTGCTGCACTAACATCTACAGAGATTGACACAACCAGTCTTACTGCATTAAACACTTATGCTACTACAGGATTTAGTTATACTGATACTTCTGCCAATACTGTTACCGGCACTATCTATATTAACGGTGTTTTAGATCCTAATCAAACGCTGTTAAGCAACATGACTGCTGTTGCTGACAATACTGGTAGTTGGTTAACCTATGACATCTATGCTGGTAAGTGGACTGTTATTTTAAACAAAGCAGGTACTGCTGTAGCAACTTTAACTGACAGTAATATCTTAGGTGAGATTACAATCAGTGGAACCAGCCTAACACAGTTAGATAATTCTGTCAATGTACAATATCAAAATACTGATATAAAAGACAAAACTGATTATGTTAGAATAACACTTCCGGAAGAAGACCTGCATCCTAACGAACCAGAAAAAACATTACAACTGAACTTGCCTTTTATCAATAAGCAGGTAGTGGCTGCTAAGATTGGTCTACAGCAGTTAAAGCAGGCTCGTGTAGATAAGATTATTAAGTTTACTACTGATTTCAGTTATCTACAACTTAAAGCAGGTGAGATTATTGCTGTTACTAACTCAGTTTATGGATTTACAAGTAAACTGTTTAGGATTATTGATGTTCGTGAAACTGAAAATGCAGCAGGCGATCTAAACATAGAGTTTACCTGCTTAGAATACGAAAGTGATGTCTATGATTATGATATTACAGAATATACTGTTGAAAGTGATAGTGGCATTCTTGGTATCGGTAGTATTGGTCAGGCTAATACACCCACAGTAACCAAACAAGAAATATCCAATATTCCCAGCATCTTGATCACTGCCGAAGTGCCAAGTGGTATTGTTAGTGCTTTAGAGTTTTGGCAAACTTATGATGTCAGTGTGCTCAATGACAGTGCCAGAACTTATGTAAGAGTTGGATTATTTGAAAATCCAGATGGCAGTCTTTTAACCGAAGATGATGTTATTGAATACACTTGTAGTGGTTTAGCCACAGGTAACTTCTTAATCAAAGTTAGAGGTGTTAACGCATTTAAGAGCGGACCTTACAGTTCGCCAACAGGTGTTATCAACTATGTTCCAGATGTAGTTGCCAACAGTATTGATATTGATGCTGAGATTAGAAACAGTGTAGGTGGATTATTAGGTCTATTAACAGCCGGACAGTTGTTGGGCAAAGTTAATGATTTATTAGGTGGTGATGAAGGCAAGAGTCTATTAGATAGTGTTTTAGATTATCTATGGCCTGATAGAACAGCCAATAAAACAGCCGCTGAACTGTTACAAGAAGATACAGAGTTCTTAAGCGAACTTGGTGGTACTATCAATGATTTAAACAATATCAGTATTGATGAACTACAAGATGTTGACACTACTACCGTTGCTCCTACAGTTAATGATAAACTTACTTGGGATGGTAGCAACTGGGTACCAAGTGGTGCTACAGAAGCAGGCGCTGCTATTGTTGCCTGGGCAAGATTAACTTCTTTTGATGGTGAAATATTAGTTGACAGTAGTTTCAATATTGATACTGAAATTGAACAAGTCATTGATGGACAAACAAGAGATTATAAAATCAAGTTTGCTACAGCACAACCTGGTAACGCTTATGTTGTGTTAACAAGTGTAGGTAATGCATCTACCTTTGTAGAAGGCGAAGAATATCCAAGCAATAGTCAAGTCTTTAGTTCTTACAATCATACTACAAATGATTTTATTTTAAGAAGTGATAGCACAATAAGTTCTGGTGCAATCATTTACATTGCTGTAGTCGGTACTACTGGATTGGCAGGTGGAGTTGATTTATTATCAATATCATCCAGGACTCCTGCAGATCGTGCAACTTACGCAAATCCATTAACTGCCTCAACTTCATCTGATGAAGTTGAAATCGCAGATGAAAAGACTAATGATTTTGGTCAAGTTGATATTGATGCACCGATTAAGATTACCTATAGTGTCAGTGATGTTTATAGTCTAAGTAAAGGTAGTGGCACTGCAAGATTATATAAGAGCAACGGAACTTTAGTTGCCTCATTACCTGCAAGCAATATTGTAATCGTAGGTAACGAAGTAACATTACCTTTTGGTGATAGAGAATACGGTCATGATTATTATGTATTAATGGACCGAGGAATGGTTACTGGTCAAGGTGAGAATAAAACTTACTATAGTCCAAGTATTGGTAGACCAACATTCTGGAACTTCCATACTAAGTCTGCACCTGATCCAGAACCAAGACCAGCACCAAGGCAAAATCAATCAACGACATTTGCACCACCGGGATTCAAACCTATTCCGTTGACCTGTACTAACTTAAACTATTTGAACTTTATTACTCAATCAAAGTATACTGATCAAACTCATCTCAAAGTACATAGACAAAGTTTAATCAGATTAGTGTTTAATAATCCTATCCAGTTAGGAACCAGCGGAACTATAACTATTGCATCCAGTAGTGGTACTTTCCAGCAGTTTAATATTGCACATAGTTTTAAAACTAATAAAATCAGTGAACTCTTATGGGTAGATGAAGCCAACGATAAAATATTAGTTGTCAATCCAACAAAAGATTTTACACCAGGTGTAACTTACTGGTTAACTATTACTGCTAACTGTGTCTATGATAAATGTAGAATAAATGGCAATGCAGCAATTTTAGACACAAACAAGATTAGATGGACTGTTGACCCAGGTCCTGTAAGTAAAACAACTTCAATATAAGGAGACAATATGCCTTTACTAAGAAGTATAAATGAGTATGGAATACATTTACCAATGGATGTAGAAATACATAAAGGACCCAGCAATGCTCCAGTTACTGGTCGAATGACTGTGTTGGATCCTGATGATAACGAAAAGGGTAGTATACTTGCTATAGATAGTAGCGTTACTATCACGAATGAATTAGATCCAATATTTGAAGAAGAAGAATAAGGAACAACAATATGTTATGTCAAGTACCAGAGGACTATTACCTCAAACAGTTTTCGGTTAGTTTAACCTGTTCTTCATCTCTATGGGTAGTAGATGAATTTATTATCAGTGGTAAGTCTGATTTACAAATAACCTGTGATATAGTCTGTAATATTGAAGCAGTCAAACCTCCAGTTAACTGGTTAAATGTGGCTATCTGTGATCTACAGGTACATTGGTTACCCAGCACCACTTATAAATTTAGATTCTCAGAAGATTTTTATAGAGAACTTAGTGATAACCAACCAAATCCACAATTTGACATAACTTATACAACTAATCCTTTACCTGAGATTGACAGTGCTAATCCGGCATTCAATGATGTTAATGCTGTAAACAATACAACTATTCAACTAAACTTTGATAGAAAAATGCGTCGTGGTGATGCAGGTAATATCTATCTTTATGAAGTGGCCAGTCCCAGTGATATATTATTAGGAACATTTGATACTGAATCAGATGTTACTCTTAGTGAGAATGGTGCCAGTATTAGTTTTTCAACATTAGGACTAATGAAGGCTAATACAGAATATTATATCCTGACCGACGAACGCATTTATAGAGACTATGATAACTTTTATCTGCCACAGATAACAGACACTAACTTCTATACATTTACAACTGATCAGAGTGAAGAACTATTCCCTGATTTGATTACAATACAGTTTGTAACCGGCGATGTTGCTGTTGAATATATTAGATATAGAAATCAATCAAGTAACTTTGCACTTGTTGATTCAACTTTAACAAATGAATATATTAGATATAGAAATCAATCAAGTAACTTTGATTTAGTTGATTCATCAATGGTATCTGCCACAACCTACAATACTGGTAAGTTAAAAGCAGATTTGCCAGTAAGTTTATTTGATGCATTTGATATCTTTACAACTTACAATACTGGAACATTAAGATCTAATATTAGTGCAGATATTGATTTAGATATTCCAAGTTATATTAGATATAGAAACAATGTTAGTTCTATAGATAGTGCTGTTGATTTAGACAGCAGCGTAGGTGTTATAAAACCTCTTGCCAGCAGCATAGATGCTATGTTTAATAATACATCAGTATTGGATAGATTTAGAAGACCTGCAACAAGTATTAATGCCAGTTTTTCTGCTATCACAAGAGGTGGTAAATGGTATGATTATCTTTCATATCCTTATACCAATAATCTATATAGAGCATATGGTACTATAGTTAATGGAAAAGATAGCAAAGTTATAGTTGCAACAGGTCCTACAACAGGTGGTTATTATGCATATAACACTGATATCTTAGATTTGTATAGTAGTAATATTGCTTCTGGTGTTTATAATGTTAGAGCAAGTAATCAATATGTTTTAGATACTGCTGGTTCTACTACTGGAACACTAAGATCATCTTCAACCTTGGGGTCTGTAAGAACATTTACTGCTGTTTCAACTTGGAACTTTGGACATAGTATAGCAGTTAGTGATGGTTATAGTGTATTAACACAATTTAAAGCCGGTAATGCAAATAAAGTTTTTGTTTATGATAACTCAACTGGATCTGCTCTTTGGCAAATATCATCTCCCTTGGGCTCAGGTTATTGGTTTGGTGGTGCTCGCCAGGATCCATCGGATTTCTTTAAGTATATTAGAAACTGTTTAGCAGTTGATTCTAACTATTTTGTAATAGGTGCACCATCTGACGGTGTAACATCTGGCACTGATGGCGGAAGGGTTTATGTGCATAATGTTTCAACTGGCAGTTTAGTACATACTCTAATAAATCCTAATACAGGAACCAATAGTCAATATGATGGATTTGGTTTAAGTGTTGCAATATATGGAAACTATTTGGTAGTGGGGGCTCCGAGAACCGAACTAAGTGGTAGTGGGTTAAAGAATGGATGTGTTTATGTCTACAATCTCACAACAGGCGCATTAGTAACCACTCTTAATAATCCTACTACAACAGATAATGGATGGTTTGGTTGGAGTGTTGATATTAATAATGATTTTGTTATTGTAGGTGCACCGGATCATTCCAGCCTTAGAGGTACTGCTTATTTGTATAAGATATCTGACTGGTCAAGAACTACACTACAACAACTTCCATTTAGTCAAGGTATAAACTCAAGATTTGGATTTAGTGTTTGCTTGAATTCTACTCACGCTATAGTAGGAAGTCCTGGAGTAAACTCAAGTGGTGTTGCAATCTTAAATGGTAGAATTGATGCTTATGCATTAATACAATATTAAGCATTTAACAACCGTTTTTTAGGGCTATCGATAAATATTGATAGCCAAAACTTCATTGAGCCTTAGCACAATGATTTTAATCCCTTAGGAGACAGCATGCCTGGCATTTTAAACTTCCAACAATATATTGGAGGGCCTGATAGTGTTCAAGTTGAGAACATTTTCCCGTCCAATCAAAAAACCCTTGTCTATACATTTAATGATGATGCAGGCGATCCTGTAGATCTTACCGGATGGACATTTACTGCTGATTATCAAACATTAGTCATTGATGAAATCAGTTTCAATCGAAATACAAATAAACCAAACTTTGCCAACTCAACTGTTATTGGAAGTTTTGCCAAAGTAGAAACTTCTGGTGATACAGCACCAAGTATCATTGTCGCAGCCAATGGTACAGTCAAAGTACATTTTCCAGCAGGTATGTATGCTGGTCCAATCATTCCAGATGCTCGCAAGAATGTACCTATTACTGTTTTTAGTTTAACTTGGAGTGATGATAGTACTCCACCACAAATTAACAGTCATCGTTGGGCTTTGGTAAACTGCTGGGAGCCTGATGTTACTATTGGAGATCCAACTTTAGCCGTAGGTTATACAGCATTGACAGTAGGATAATATCATGGCCTACACAATAACTATTGAAGAAGTGCTCAACGGTATAACCGTAACCCCTCCTGCTGCAAATGAGGTAACAGTAAGCACTACAAACTACCCAATCACTATTAGTTATAATGCCGTTGAAATAGAAGGTGCTACCGGTCAAGGTGTGCCCGAAGGCGGTACTACAGGACAAGTCTTAACTAAGAGCAGCAGTGATGATTATGATACTGAATGGACTACGCTAACTGATTTAGTTGGTATTAACAATGTCGTCGAAGACACAACACCGCAACTTGGTGGCAATCTTGATGTTAATGGAAACAAGATTGTTTCGACCAGTAATGCTAATGTTGTCATTGAACCTAATGGCACTGGTGTTTTACAAGTTTTAGGACAACAGGTCATCATTGGAGACACTGGTGGAGTTTATGGAGAAATAACCAGCCCAAGTGGTGCAGGTATTCGTGTAAGTCCTGCAGGCGGTGGCGCAAACCAAGGCGCTTACTATATCTATCCTGGAGCCAATGGTGATATTGCTGTTAATCCAGATGGTACAGGTTCAGTTAGACTTGAATCAGATACAGTTAAAGCAGGTAAGTTTGGTGCTACGGCAACAGTTACCAGTTATGGTGCTGGAAACTTAACACTCAACACTAATAGTGGCACAAATAGCGGCAGCATTACAATCAATCAAGGCGCTAATGCTAATATTGCCATTACACCTAATGGTACAGGTAAAATTGTACTTGATGGACTTGCTTGGCCAAATGCAGATGGTACTGCTAACTATGTTCTTAAAACTAATGGTAGTGGTACACTAAGTTGGGCTAATGTTAATGATTTAACTGCCGGTGTTTATCTAAGCAGTGTACAAGATGATAGTGCTCCAACACTTGGTGGCAATCTTAGTGTTAATGGATATAATATACAAGCAGCAAAAGATAACAATGTTGTCTTAGAAACATCTGGTACTGGACATGTTGTTATTGATGGACAAAGTTTTCCTAATGCTGATGGTTCAGCAGGACAAGTATTAAAAACAAGTGGGTCTGGCTCTCTTTCATGGGTTGACAAGCAAGATCCTACAATCGTAAATGATAGTCAACCCAGTATTACATCAACAGGTCAACATTGGTATAGACCAGTAACCGGTGCATTTTACACAGCACGAAGCGGTAACTGGGATCCAATCAATGATGACGGATATTTTTAAAAGGAGGCCAAGATGGCTATTAGAATCAAAAGAAGTAGCGGGGATACAGCACCAGCCCTGTTAGAATCAGGTCAGTTGGCCTATGTAGAAGGTGCAACCAATGGTGGTACACTTTACTATGGTGAAATCGGTGGCACAGTTCGTGCTATCGCTGGTAAAAAATATATCGACAAACTTGACGGTATTGAAGCAGGTGCTGAAGTAAACCTTGTTGATTCAGTTAATGGACAGACAGGCGTTGTTGTGCTTGATGTAGGCGATATTAGTGGTGCTGAAGCAACTGCCAATAAAGGTCAAGCCAATGGTTACGCCAGTCTTGATGGTGATGGTAAAGTTCCATCTGCACAACTACCAAGTTATGTTGATGATGTTTTAGAATATGCTAACTTGGCTGGTTTTCCAGCAACAGGTAGTTCAGGTATTATCTATGTAGCACAAGATACAAACAAAGTATATCGCTGGAGTGGTAGCACTTACATTGAGATTAGTCCAAGCCCAGGTAGTACTGACAGTGTAACAGAAGGTTCAACAAATCTTTATTACACAGATGCTCGTGCTCGTGCAGCAGTAAGTGCAACCGATGCGGGCGGCGACGGTAGTTTTAGTTACAACAGTTCTACTGGTGTGTTTACCTATACTGGTCCAAGTGCTTCTGATGTTCGTGCTCATTTTACAGCAGGTACTGGTATTACTATTACCAGTGGTGAGATTGCCACAACAATCACTCAATATACAGATGCAGCAGCCAGAGCAGCAGTAAGTGCTACTGATGCAGGTGGTGATGGAAGTTTTACTTACAACAGTTCTACTGGTGTATTCACATATACTGGTCCTGGTACAAGTGATTATCGTGCTGCTTTCAGTGCTGGTACAGCAATTTCTATTACTGATGGCGTTATTGCATTTACAGGTACACAAGCCACAGGCAACGAACTTGAAAATGTTGTAGAAGATACAACTCCACAGTTAGGTGGTAACCTTGATGTAAATGGTAACAGCATTGTTAGTGCAAGTAATGGCGACATTGCTATTACTCCAAACGGAACTGGTAAGATTGTTCTTGATGGATTAAACTGGCCAACAGCAGATGGTACTGCTAACTATGTTCTTAAGACAGACGGTGCTGGCCAACTAAGTTGGGTTGCACAAACTGCTGGTGTTACTGCATTTACTGGACTAAGTGATGTTCCTTCTGCTTATACTGGTTCAGGCGGCTACTATGTTAAAGTTAACTCAAGTGCTAATGCATTAGAGTTCAGTCAACATGTTGACGACGGTACATTCTAATAAGTAAATCAAGGGGAGTGTTCTGCTCCCTGCCTAATACATTTAATGAGGTTACTCTATGGCAATCAGACATAAACGAACAACAACATCAGGTTATACCTGGCAATCAAGTGATTTAGTAGAAGGTCAAATCGGTTTAAATTTAACCGATGGTACAGCACACATAAAAAAGGCCGATGGTAGTATTGTAGCCATTGGTGGTATTGAAAATGTTGTAGAAGACACAACACCACAACTTGGTGGCGATCTTGATATCAATGGCAACAAAATAGTCAGCACAAGCAATGGTAATATTGCCATTGAACCTAATGGTACGGGCATTGTTACAGCCAATAAGAATATTGAAACTACCGGCGATATTAAAGCCAAAGAACTTCATGCAACCAATAGTTCAGGCGACGAAGGTGGACAAATTAATCTTGCCCAGGCTGCAACAAATTCAACTCTTGGCGGTGATACAGTTACAGTTGATATATGGCAAAATAGATTTAGAATATTTGAACAAGGCGGGGATGCCCGAGGTGTTTATATTGACTTAACAGCCGCAGCAGCAGGAGTTGGCACAAACTTATTAAGTGGTGGTGGTGGTATTAGTGATATTGTTGAAGATACAACTCCACAACTGGGAGGTGATCTTGACACTAACAACCATGATATTACTGCTCCTATAAACAGTGATCTAAACATTGTTAGTCAAGGTACAGGCAATATTAATCTTGCACCCGATACTGGTAGTGTAATCATTGATGGTAATGAGTTTCCACAAACACAGGGT
>JACCDX011479531.1_pt1 | contig 12935 bp, 7 predicted proteins | sample 7449681 | NCBI WGS metagenome assembly JACCDX01 (sample SAMN15323450, study PRJNA562643) | freshwater metagenome | isolation source: river surface water | place: USA:Blue River Watershed | collected 2017-08-18
CTTGCAAAAAAAATATCAAGAACTCATTAAAAAGGGCAAACCTGCGAAACTTGCCCTTAGTGCCATCATGCGCAAATTGCTTGTTGCCATTAATGCTTTGATACATAAACATATCCAGTCTAAACTCACTACTCAAAGCTTGAATAATTTTTAATTAAGCAAGGCGCCCCTCATCAGGCTGGCCGAAGATTAATTAAAAATTATTCGTTGACAACAGATACTTTTCAACTATGTGAGTATGTAATAGCACATTTTTTAAACGTATTTAGTAATGCTAGCATATATGATTCTCAAAACCAATTAGAGCAATTATCAATATCCGAAATCATAAAAAAATACATGAATCTGGATATGGAAAAAACAATACAAGATACAACTTATTACTTTTTTATTGATTTAAATCATAGTGTAATTTAAAGATATTGACAAGGGAATAAATATTTTTAATATGACCAAAGGGGCAGGATAGTGAATAATGACATGAAACACATAATGGAAAAATTGGCCAACCAACGCGAATTGGCCAAATTGGGGGGCGGGCAAGACCGCATAAATGCACAGCACGAACGGGGCAAATTAACCGCCCGCGAACGCATTGATATTTTATGTGACGAAGGCAGTTTTGAAGAATGGGACGAATTTAAAACCCATGAATGTCACGATTTTGGTATGCAGGAACAAAAGATTATAGGCGATGGGGTGGTAACCGGTTATGCCACCATTCATGGCCGGCCAATTTACATATTTTCACAAGATTTCACCGTTTTTGGTGGCAGTTTATCAAAAACCCATGCCCAAAAAATTAACAAAATTATGCAGGCGGCATTGGAAAATGGCGCACCAGTAATTGGCCTGAACGATTCAGGCGGGGCAAGGATTCAAGAGGGCATTGAATCACTGGCCGGTTATGCCGATGTTTTTTTGAATAATGTATTGGCTTCCGGGGTTATACCGCAAATTTCGTTAATTATGGGGCCATGCGCCGGCGGGGCGGTATATTCACCGGCCATTACCGATTTTACATTTATGGTTGAAAAAACGTCTTACATGTTTGTAACCGGGCCCGAGGTGGTAAAAACGGTGACCGGTGAGAGCTTAACAGCCGATGATTTGGGTGGGGCACGGGTGCATACCAAAAAAAGCGGGGTGGCCGATGGGTCGTTCGCCAATGATTACGAGGCATTGATGGAAATACGCAAATTTATGCAATATTTGCCCCAAAATAACCGCGAGAAAACCCCGATTCGCCCCTATAAGGGTTCAGAAAAACCGATAGAATCTTTAAATAGCTTAATCCCCGAAAACCCCAACCAACCCTATAATATCAAGGAATTAATTACCAAAACCATTGATAATGGCGATTTTTTTGAATTACAACCCGATTATGCCGGCAATATTGTGATTGGCTTTGCCCGTTATGAAGGGCAATCGGTTGGTATTGTGGCCAACCAGCCCATGGTATTGGCCGGGTGTTTAGATATTGAATCATCGCTCAAGGCGGCCCGGTTTGTGCGTTTTTGCGATTGTTTTAATATACCCATTATTACCTTTGTTGATGTGCCGGGGTTTATGCCCGGTTCGGCCCAAGAATATGGTGGCATAATAAAACACGGGGCCAAATTATTATATGCCTTTGCCGAGGCGACGGTGCCCAAAATTACCATCATCACCCGCAAGGCCTATGGCGGGGCCTACGATGTGATGAGTTCAAAACATTTGCGTGGCGATGCCAATTTTGCCTTCCCCAGTGCCGAAATTGCAGTTATGGGGCCCAAGGGGGCGGTGGAAATTATCTTCCGCAACGACAAAAATGACCCGCAAAAGATAGAAGAACGCACCAACGAATATCGCGAAAAATTTGCCAACCCATTTGTGGCCGCCGCCAAGGGTTATATTGACGATATTATTAAGCCATCGGAAACACGGGCGCGCATTATAAAATCTCTGCAAAGGTTAAACCACAAAAAACAACAAAACCCATGGAAAAAACATGGGAATATCCCGTTGTAAGGAAGGGAATTTATGCATATTGAATCAATAAAAATTAAAAATTTTAAAATGTTTAAAAGTTTGGAAATTAACAATATTCCCAAAATGGTGGTGTTTATTGGGGCCAATGGCACCGGCAAAACCACTTTATTTGATATGTTTGGTTTTTTACATGATTGCCTATTACACGATGTTCATAAAGCCTTATCAAATCGTGGGGGATTTAAAGAAGTTATAAGCCGTGGCACTCCTGAAAACGAATCAATAGATTTTGAAATAAAATTTAGGGCAGGCAATAAAATCAGTAAAGACAATCCTCTCATTACCTATCAATTAGAAATAATAGAGGAAAATAACGTAGGGATGGTAAAAAAAGAAGTATATCGCCATCGCAGAGGTTTATCAACTGGCGAGCCATACAAGTTCTTGGAATTCCAATTTGGCAAAGGATTCGCCATAAGCGAAGAAAGTATAAAAAATTACAAAGAGGTTAAGCCCGAAAACAGGCTTGAATATACACTTGATTCACCAAGCATTTTGGCAATAAAGGCTTTAAGTCATATTTCAAATTTTGAAACTGCAAAAAACTTTCGCAAATTGCTTGAATCTTGGCATGTTTCCGATATTAAGATTGATATAGCAAGGGGGGTAAAGGAACAAAATGGTTATAATGAACATCTTTCAAAAGATGGTAATAACCTGCAAATGACATTAAAATATATTCATGATTACCACAAAGCTAATTTTAATAAAATTATAGAATCAATGAAAAAAAGAATACCCGGTATAGATAATATTGAAATTAATGTAACACGCGATAATAGATTAGTTTGTGAAATTAAAGAAAAAAATTTTGAAAAAACTTTTTTAGACAACCAAGTTTCAGATGGCACAATTAAAATGCTGGCATATTTGGCTTTGTTATACGACCCCAAGCCCCATCCTTTATTATGTATAGAGGAACCTGAAAATCAACTTTACCCTGAATTGATGACTATATTAGCCGAAGAATTTCGTCAATATGCGCAAAATGGCGGGCAATTGTTTGTTTCAACCCATTCACCTGATTTTTTAAATGGTTGTAATGTAGATGAAGTATTTTGGCTGGAAAAAGTAAACGGGTTTTCAAATATTCATCGGGCAAAAGATAATGCTCAGGTGGCTGAATTTATGAGACAGGGCGATAAAATGGGGTATTTATGGAAGCAAGGTTTATTCAAGGGAGTAAGCCCATTATGAACGATTATAACCCCATTCATCTTGTCTTTTTCTTAGAAGAACCATCGGCCGAAGTTATGCTGAAAGCCATTATGCCTAAAATTTTTAACAATAAAGAAGGAATAGAAGTTATTTATATAAAATTTGATGGTAAGCAGGATTTACAAGCAAATATAAATAAAAAAATTGATAATTATATTTACAAGAATGCCAAATTTATTATTTTACAAGACCAAGATAGTAATGATTGTAAAAAATTAAAGGAAAGAATACAAATTTTATGCCCATCTAACATGCAAAATAATAAGGGGTCATTATTAATAAGAATTGCTTGCAGTGAATTAGAAAGTTTTTATTTGGCCGATTTGAATGCGGTTGAAAAGGCATTTGATATTAATTTGGCTAAAATAAAAAATAAAAAAAAATTTCGCAATCCTGATAATTTAAAGAATGCGAAAGAAGAATTGATAAAAATTACCAAAAATCAATATACAGAAATTATTGGTTCAGGCAAAATTGCCCCATATTTAGACATTAACAATGAAACCTCCCCCAGTTTCAAACATTTGGTATGGGGTATAAAAACCCTACTTAACACATTGGTATAATGGGAGAATAACATGACAAAAATGTTCAAAAAAATATTAATTGCCAACCGCGGTGAGATAGCATGTAGGGTAATGCGCACCGCCAAAAAAATGGGTATTGCCACGGTGGCGGTATATTCCGATGCCGATGCCATGGCCGTGCACACCCGCATGGCGGACGAGGCCGTGCATATAGGCCCCTCGCCCACCAATCAATCCTATTTGGTGCATGAAAAAATATTACAGGCCATTAAGGATACCGGTGCCGATTGCGTGCACCCGGGTTATGGCTTTTTGTCAGAAAATATGGAATTTGCCAAGGCGGTTGAGGCCATGGGCGTGGCCTTTGTTGGCCCACCGGCCAATGCGGTTTTTGCCATGGGCGACAAAATTGAATCAAAAATTTTGGCTACACGCGCCGGGGTAACCACCGTGCCCGGGGTTAATGAACCATTAAAAAGCACCGATGAAGCGGTAAAAATTGCCCATAAAATAGGATACCCAGTCATGTTAAAGGCATCGGCCGGTGGCGGGGGCAAGGGTATGCGCTTGGCATATAATGATGAGGAGGTTATATCCGGTTTAACCTCGGCCCAGAACGAGGCCCGCAAAAGCTTTGGCGATGACCGCGTATTTATGGAAAAATTTATAGTAGAACCCCGCCATATTGAAATTCAAATATTGGGCGATAAATCGGGCAATATATTATATTTGGGCGAACGCGAATGTTCCATACAACGGCGCCACCAAAAGGTATTAGAGGAAGCCCCCAGCCCCTTTATAACGGCCGAAACCCGCGCCAAAATGGGGGCCGAGGCCGTGGCATTGGCCCGCGCCGTGGGTTATTATAGTGCCGGCACCGTGGAATTTATAGTGGACAAAAACCAAAATTTTTATTTTTTGGAAATGAACACCCGCCTGCAAGTGGAACACCCGATTACCGAAAAAATTACCAATATTGATATTGTGGAATGGATGATTCGCGTGGCCAATGGCGAAAAATTACCATGGCAACAGGCCGATATAAGCTACACCGGCCACGCCATAGAGGCAAGGGTTTATGCCGAGGACCCAACGGCCGGCTTTTTGCCCTCAATTGGCCGTTTGCAAACTTATAAAACCCCCAAGGAATCAAATGCGGTGCGCATAGACAGCGGGGTTGAGGAGGGTTCGCAAATATCCATGTTTTATGACCCAATGATAGCCAAATTGGTTGCTTACGGCAATGACCGCACCGCGGCCATTGCCACCATGCGCCATGCGTTAAATGGCTATGGCATAGTTGGTTTAAGCCATAATATCAGTTTCTTGCAACATTTGGTGCATCACCCGCGTTATGTGCGGGGCGATACCACCACCAATTTTATTGGTGACGAATACCCCAATGGCCTGACCGATGATATTTTGACCCCCAAACACCCCGGCCTGTATAATGCGCTGGCGATAATTGTCTTTGCCATTAAAAAACAATTTGCCCATAAACAATATGAATTGGCGGTTTTTGACAAACATGGCAATGAATATGTAGATGCAACCCTAAACATGCGCGAACAAACCTATATAATTCATGCACAGGGGCACGAATATGTTATAAACACCGCATATAATGACGGGCAATTGGTTATGCAATACCGCTATGACGGGGGCGAACATTTTGCGGTGGTGCACTCCAACCGCCAAGACATTACCATAATTGCCGATGGTTGCAAAATACAGGTGCAGGTGGTGGCCAAGCGATTGGCCCCATACCGCGCATTAATGCGCCATGACATGGCCGCCAGCATGGACAAGGAATTTTTGGCCCCCATGCCCGGCATATTGGTGCGTTTGGCGGTAAAACCCGGCGACAAAGTAAGCAAGGGCCAAGAATGCGCAGTAATGGAGGCGATGAAAATGGAAAATATTTTGCGCGCAAACCATGATGCAGTGGTAAAAAAAGTCCATTACCCCATTGGCGCAACATTAAAATTAAACGATATAATTATTGAATTTGAATGATGGGCTGGGGGTTTTTACCCTAAAACCCATATAATTTGCTTGACAAAATACATGAAAATTTGTCAAAATAATAATATTTCATAATAAAAACATGGGGGCGGTATTGTGCATAACAATTTAAGAAATATATTACTTTTTCGCCTGAATAACTTCTTGAAAATACTTAATTAAAGAGGGATATTTGGCTAAATATTATCATATAAATGCTATTCTACCCATTAATATTATTAATGATGAATTGGGTTTAAATTTAATAAATGCTGGGGTGGTAATATCTCCGCTTGCCGACCAACATATTTATGAAAAACATTATCAAGATTACCAAATTATTATGGCAAATTTACCTGAAATTGCAACCAACCCCGATTATATGGGTTTAGATAATAAACACCCTAAAAATTTTGTTCTTATTAAACAAATAACCAATGCAGACAACATTCTTATAGCAATATCAATAGAGACAATTAATGGGTTTTACCGCATTAAAACAGCATATCGTGTTAATAATAAATTTATTAACAACAGGTTAAAGTCAGGGAAAATCAAACCCATAAAAAAAGCCCCTGATTAAGAGGCTTTAAGATATGCGCTGGGGCAAACCAGCAATCTCTTGAACCCGTTAGGGCTCTCTACTCTGATAATTCAAAGTGTATGGGTAGCAAATTCCACCTCATATCTATACCCTTAATATATTTCATTACCAACCCAAAGTCAAGTGCAAAAATTGGCATAACAGCGCAAAAAATTGGGGGCGTTTACCATAAAACCAGTATAATTTGCTTGACGATAGCATGAAAATTTGTCAAATATTATATATATTCATAGCCACTCAACTTGAAAGCAAAATAGAATGTATCAAGAGACATTATTGGAAACCACAGAATTTGCCAAAATATTAACCCAAATGCGGGCATTTTATGCCGACAAACCCAAACGTTACATGGGTAACGCATTTGAAAAAATGATAAAAATATTTTTAGAAAACGATACCCAATATCAAAGCAAAATTGGAAAGGTATTTTTATGGTCAGAATGGGACAAACGCGAATCAAATGATATTGGCATAGATTTGGTGGCCGAGGATTTAGAAAACGAGGGCAAGTTTTGGGCAATTCAATGCAAATTTTATGCAGATGATTCCACCTTATTCAAGGCGGATATTGATTCATTCATTTCGGCATCGGCAAAGGATAAATATTCATTTCGTTTGGTGGTTGCCACCAACCAACGCATTAGCGACAATGTAATTAATACGTTACAGGGGCAAAATATAGAATCAGCGGTTTTGTCGATTGGCGAATTGGAAAACCCGTCTTTTCAATGGTCAAGTTATAAGGTTTTTCAAACGGCCGAAGATTTTATATTAACCAATAACGAACCCACGCCATTACAAAACCCAAAAAAATCATTACACCCCCACCAAGAGGAAGCCGTGCAATCATGTTTGAATGGCTTTGCCGTGGCCGACCGGGGCAAATTGATAATGGCCTGTGGCACCGGCAAAACATTTACCAGTTTAAAATTAATGGAAAAAATGGTTAAGGCTGGTGAATTTGTGGTATTTTTTATGCCATCAATTTCATTATTATCGCAAACCCTGCGCGAATGGATGCATAATTCGGAAACCGAAATTCGCCCCTTTGTGGTATGTTCAGATAACAAGGCCAACCAAGATGAAATTAACGGGCGGGTGATGGAATTGGGTTTTCCCGCCACCACCAACCCCAACCAATTGGCCAAATATGCCAAAAATGCCATATACCAAAAAAGGCCCAAAATTAATGTTATTTTTTCAACTTACCATTCAATAGAGGTAATACAACAGGCCCAAAAAATGGGCCTGCCCACCATTGCATTAATGATATGCGACGAAGCCCACCGCACAACCGGTATAGATTACGCCGACAAGGAAAAAAATAGTTTTTTTACCAAGGTGCATGAAAATAATTATGTAAACGCCCAAAAACGCCTATATATGACCGCAACCCCACGCATATATGGCGATAATTCCAAGGGCAAGGCAAATGATGATGCCCGGGTTGATTGGTTATATTCAATGGACGATGATAAAATTTATGGCCAAGTATTTTATGATTTGCCATTTTCACGGGCCATTGAATTAAAATTATTATCCGATTACAAGGTTATAATTTTGGCGGTTGACGAACAATATGCCAAAAACCTGTTCCCCAATACCCCGGCCGATGATGCGGCCAAAATTATAGGTTGCTGGAACGGGTTAAGAAAATATAAATTAATGAACAAGGGGGCATTAGACACCACCGAACATATGCGCCGTGCCGTTGCGTTCACCAGCACCATCAAGCAGTCAGAAGAATTATTAACCCCATTATTTAACGATATGGCACGGGTGCAGGACGAATTAGAGGGTAATAACGAATTGGTGGGCACCCGTTTACAATTATTGTCCGAACATGTAGACGGCAAAATGGATTCATTGCAACGCGGGCGCAAAGTTGCATGGTTAAAACAGGCAACCGCCAATAATGAATGCCGTATATTAACCAATGCAAGATGTTTGTCCGAGGGGGTGGACGTGCCGGCATTGGATGCCGTTTTATTTATGAGATCCCGTAAATCGGTGGTGGATGTGGTGCAGGCGGTGGGGCGGGTAATGCGCCGTGCCCCGGGCAAGGAATTTGGTTATGTAATTTTGCCGGTTAATGTGCCATTTCACCAAGACCCCGAATCGGCATTGGATAATAATGCGGTATACGAACATGTATGGGAAACATTACAGGCCCTACGTTCGCAGGACGACCGGTTTAATGTTATTATTAATCAATTGGAATTAAACCAACTGCGCCCCGATAAAATTCAAATAATTGGTATTGGCAATGCCGGTAAAGATTCAGAAAATGAACCAACCAATGAAGCCAATAATGGCAACCCCGAACAGGCAATTTTTGAATTTATGTTGACCGATATTTTTAAGGAATGGCAGGATAAAATTTTTGCCAAAATTGTTTTAAAATGCGGTTCAAAAAAATATTGGGACCAATGGTCGCGTGATGTTGCCGATATAGCCACCCGCCATATTGGCCAATTTAACCATTTATTAAATAATACCCCCAATAATTTGGCATATTTTAACCAATTTTTAACCCAATTACAACAAACCATTAACCCCAATATAGACCGCGCCCAAGCCATTGAAATGTTGGCGCAACATTTAATTACCAAACCGGTATTTGACGCATTATTTGAAAATTATCAGTTTTCGGCACAAAACCCCATATCGCGCGAACTTGACCGGTTTTTGGAAAATATACCAATGGCCGAATTTGCCGTTGAAAATAAAAAATTAGAAAAATTTTATGAATCGGTAAAACAACGGGTTACCGGGGTTGATAATTTTGATGCCAAACAAAAAATTGCCATTGAATTATACGACAAATTTTTCAAAAATGCCTTTCCCAAGTTTCAGGAAAAAATGGGGGTGGTTTATACACCCATTGAAATTGTTGATTTTATATTGCATTCGGCCAATGACGCATTAAAGGCCGAATTTGGTAAGTCGTTAAGCGATGAGGGCGTGCATATTCTTGACCCGTTTACCGGCACCGGCACATTTATTACCCGTTTATTGCAAAACCCCAATTTGATAGCCGATGCCGACGTGCAACGCAAATATGAACACGAATTGCACGCCAATGAAATTGCCCTGCTTGCCTATTATATTGCATCGGTGAATATAGAGGAAGTATACCACGCCCGCACCAATGGCGAATACCAACCATTTAATGGCATTTTATTGGCCGATACATTTAACCTGAACGACAAACAACAGGCCGAATTAACCGGTTTTTCGCCCAAAAATACCCGCCGCGCCAATAAACAAAAGCAAACCCCAATTAAAGTTATTATTGGCAACCCGCCTTATTCGGTTGGGCAAAAATCCGAAAATGATAATAATAAAAATGCCGAATACCCTGAATTGGATAAAAGAATTTCTGAAACATTTGTAAAATTATCAAATGCCGTTCGTTCGGTTTCAAATTATGATTCTTATATTCGTTCCCTGCGGTGGTCAACCGACCGTATTGGTGATTCGGGCATTATATGTTTTGTTTCCAATGGGTCATGGATAGATAACGCCAGCATGGACGGGTTGCGCGCCTGTTTTAATAACGAATTTGCAAAAATCTATGTTTTTAATTTGCGGGGTGATGTTAAAAGCGCAGTGCGCACCGGCAACCGTGAATTGGCATTAAAGGAAGGGGGCAATGTTTTTGGGCAGGGCTCAATGATAAAAATCACTATTACCCTTTTTATAAAAAAGGCTAATCATCAGGGCAATTGCGACATTTATTATCACGATATTGGCGATTATTTAGACCGCCCCAACAAATTATCCATTATCCACCGCCGGTTGACCTATACCAACCCCGAATTTCAATGGCAAAAAATAACCCCCAACCACCATAATGATTGGATTAACCAAAGGTCGGGCGATTTTGATAATTTTTTACCGATGGGTGATAAAAAGGCTGAAGTAAAATTACCAAATATTTTTGACATATATTCAAATGGCATAACGTCCGGTCGTGATATTTGGATATATGGTTATTCATCAAATAAATTATGTGAACGAATGAATTACATGATATCAAATTATAATAATGAAATTATTCGTTTAAATGATGTTCCAAACAACAAAAAAATTGAGTTAATTAATCAAGATAAAAGTTATATCAATTGGGGCCGTGCATTAAAAAATAGTTTTTTAAAAAGTAATTATGCAAAATTTAAAATTAATAATTTATACGTTTCACAATATAGGCCGTTTTCAAAATCTCATTTTTATTTTGATAAGCAGTTTATTGAAGTTTCATATCAGCAAAATAAATTATTCCCAACTCCTCTTTCTGGAAATATTTCTATTAATAGTGCAGGTTCCGGCAACACCAATTTTTCATGCTTAATAACCTCTCAAATAAGTAATTATCATACAATTTTTAATGGGCAATGTTTTCCCTTATATCAATATATACTGCTGGATGCCACGCGCGGGCTGGATAATACCGCACCGGGCGAAATTATCACGCTGGACGATGGCAATAATTATGTCAAAAAACATAATATTACCGATGAATCGTTACAATTATTCCATAACCATTATAAAAATATGGAAATAACTAAGGACGATATTTTTTATTATATTTATGGCATTTTGCATTCGCCCACATATAAAGAAAAATATCAGGCCGATTTATCAAAAATGTTGCCCCATATACCATTTGCCCCCAATTTTAATGGCTTTATGCGGGCCGGGCGCGCATTGGCCAAACTGCATTTGCAATACGAACAATGCGATATGTATGACGGGGCCGGCCAGCAATTTGAAATGTATAGTTTTTATTTGGGGCAAACCGAATTTGAAAAATACCATGTTAAAAAAATGAAATTTGCCGGCAAACCCGGGGCACGCGATAAATCAACCATAATTTATAACGAATATATAACCCTGTGCAATATACCCGCGCGGGCATATAAATATATGGTTAATGGTAAATCAGCCATTGAATGGGTAATGGCGCAATACGAATATTACCAAGACAAAGATTCAGGCATTATAAACGACCCCAACGATTGGTGCACCGAACATAACGACCCCAAATATATTTTTAACCTGTTAAAACGCATAATTACCCTTTCCATTAAAACCATGGATATTATTGACACATTACCACCGGAGATTATGTGATGAGTGAAAATATGGATTATCAAAAAGTATATAAATATTTTGACAAAGGTATTGACGATATGCTGAATGATTCAAGTGTAAAAGGAACTTTCAAATTTAATCCATATAGACTTACCAATATCAGGTTTTTAAATGACCATGATGAGGGCTCTATTCTTAATTTTAGTGATTTGGCTACATTTACCGATTCGTTTTATAGGCAATTTAGCCCAATATTAAAACGAAAATATGGCGAAGTAATAAAAATAGATAATATATATTTTGCTTTTGATAAATATTTTAATGAAATGAAAGAATCATTTTTATTGGAATTGAAAAAGCCATTTGAACATAGAATTTGGAATAGGCCGACATATATTTTATGTTTATCAAAACACAACCCCAGATGTTTTAATAATATAATGTGGAAAAGATACGCAAAAATCAATTACCCAGAAAAAAACCTTTTGAATGATTTAAAATGGTTTGAATATGAATATAGAATTTCAAATAGTTTGCAATTTATGAATTCAGTTAATCCGAATAATACGAGCCAGAAATTCTTAACAGGTTGGGGTGAAGTTAAATATGGATTAGACTATGGATTTCCAATAACGAATCAAGTAATTGATGAAAAAAATGATAAAATTAGCATTATAAACTCATTATATATTGAATCACTATTAAGAAAAAGTTCATTTTGGGCATCTGAAGATGAATTTAGATTTATTTTAATTGATAATACAGATGATAGCAACACAATGGGGGATAAATATTTCTATTTGGACGAAAATGCTTTAAATGAAAATATTATTAAATGTGAAAATTTAGAGTTAAAATTTGAAAAATTATTAAATTTCCATACTGAACGAAATAAATATTACAATGCACAAACATAACCCCACAAAACCAAGCTTTGGTTAATAAAATAGAGGCTTTGGTTGATGATATAATGACCATAAAACATAATGGTGGCGATTCCTCCGTGTTGGAAAATGATATTGATAACATTGTATACACCCTATACAACCTTACCCCCAATGAAATACAAATTATAAATAACAATGATGAAAAATAACTTTCACAACGTAAATATTTTTTGTTGCGGGGTTTGGGTAAACCACCCCGCGCCATAAATGGCGCACCCCTCGTAGAGGGGAAAGAGACCATTTTTAAATTGAAATTTAGTGCTTACATGATACAATTTATAATGTTTTTTGCAAGCACAATATTGCATTGCAAGTTGCTATCGTTCCCCTCAGCGAGGGGTGGCAGGCGAAGTGGCTTGCCACGAAGCCTGACGGGGTGGTTTACCCCTGCCCCGAAAACAAAATGATCCACATTGTTAGTAATAATAGTTGTGAATTTTTCATTTTTATAATCTTTAACAACGCAAATACATTTTAGAATCAGACCGGTGGTAAACCACCCCGCCC